>JACDJB010000695.1_pt1 | contig 31559 bp, 25 predicted proteins | sample 7454121 | NCBI WGS metagenome assembly JACDJB01 (sample SAMN14253290, study PRJNA609438) | sludge metagenome | isolation source: sludge after 25d culture with pyrite | collected 2018-12-20
ATCCAGACAGCGCTTACATCTTCGATGGAATTAATGATTACATTCGGGTGACGGATAGCGCTTATTTTAAGATGGCCGATGCGACCTTATCCGCATGGGTTTATGGGAAAGAAGATTTCTATAAAAGCCAGTATATTATATCAAAAAACGGAGGTGACGGTCTTGATGGCATGGGTTTGTTCGTTTGCTGGGATAACCTGTATACTCCTGGATCCGGGTATCCCCATGTGAGCGGCATGGCAGACATGGAGAATCAGTGGATCCATTTGGCTGTTGTGCGCAAGGCAGATACTGCCGAGTTTTACCTGAACGGGAATTATATGGGGGCCGCTCAAACTGGATATCTCCAGGAAAACACTTTGCCGTTGATCATCGGCGCCAGAAGTCATGCTGATTTACCAAGCCTATCTTTCTTCAAGGGGGCTTTGGACGACTTGCGCATCTATAACCGCGCACTGAGCGCATCTGAAATAGCCGTGTTGGCGGAAAATCAGGGGGTTGCAATTCCTGATCCCGGAACTGACCCCGGCCTCGACCCGGAGCCGGAGCCGGAGCCGGAGCCGGAGCCGGAACCGGAACCCGACCCGGAGCCTGGAATTGATTTTGCGCCAGGGGATGGCAACTTTGACGGAATTGTGGATAGCGTTGATCTGGTTGCTGTTTTGCAGGCTTTGAATTCTACTGTGGGCGACGCTACTTGGGATACTTCCTTGGACCTTGATGGCAATGGCGTCATTGATGCCGCCGATCTGAGCTTGACGGTTTCCAACTACGGTACGGATACGTACCCGGATACGGGAATATTGCGCATGATTACGGCAAGTGCCGGGCCTGGAGGGGTTATCCTCCCTGAGTCTGACGTGCAGGTGCCAGATGGCGGAAACCGTACCTTTTTGATTTGCCCGGAAAAGGGGTACGCCCTTGAAGAAATACTTGTGGACGGCATCCCCGCGACTTTGACGGGAGAATCTGTCTACACCTTTAGTAAAGTTGCCGGTGACCACACCATTGAAGTACGATTTGCCCCAACACCGGCGCTGGCCGAGGAAATGCCTCTAAGGCTGGCGTTTGATGGCGATTTCATGGATTCTTCCAGTTGGGGAAATCACGGCACTGCATCGGCGGATAGTATTCCTTCTTTTGCCGCTGACCGATACGGGCAATTCGGAAAGGCTTTTTATTTCGACGGAGTCGACGATTATGTGGTGGTTGAGGACAACTCGCATTTTACGTCGCCTGAATATACTCTCGCAGCTTGGGTATATGGAATGCGTGATTACTCAAAAGCGCAGTATATTGTGTCAAAAAACCACTCTGAAAGTCAGAATGCCATAGGGGTTTGTGCTATTTGGGATAGTATGCTTTCTTGCGGTGCTGGTTATCCTCGCACGGGTCCCGTGTTGAAGGATATGGAACAACGCTGGCTACACCTTTCAGTGGTCAGAGGGATTTGGGGTGTTAAATTTTATTTAAATGGTCAATATCAAGAAACCGTGCCAACCGGAGCCAATGAAGCAAATTTACTGAATTTGATCATCGGTGCTCGGAGCAGGACCGGTGCCGACCCCAACTATGCGTTTTTCGATGGTATCATCGACGACGTGCGCCTTTACAATCGGCCCCTCGGTGCTGAAGAAATCCAAGACCTAGTCTTGATCCCCGGCGATATCAACCGAGACGGCATTGTCGACGGGGTGGATCTCTCCCTGCTGGCGGATGCCTACGGATCATCTGAAGGTGATGAAAACTGGAATTCTTTCGCCGATTTTGATCATAACGGATCGATCGACATGACTGATCAGGTTTGGACAATCTGGGGATTTGATGTCAGCCGTAACGGCATGCAATAATCAGGAAAGGAAAATTCGGCTGAAGGATTAGCCTGTTAGCCGATCGCGAGACCTAAAACTTGACGGCAGGACGCTGGATGATGTTTATTACAGTGTTCCTGCCGTTTTTTTTAACCCAATCTCGGAGAGAATGAATGAAAGACATGGTTGCTGAGGAAATCAAGGATCAGGACGACAGGGTAACGGAATCGGTATCGCCCGACGGAGAATGCTTTCCCCTGCCCAGGCAGGACGACTATGGCGCCGAGAATCAGCGACTCCAATCCCTGGTGGCAGAGCAACGTGCCCGGGGCCGAGAGATCGTGGTGGTGATGGGGGTTGGTTTTGTCGGCGCGGTGATGGCGGGGGTGGTCGCCGACAGCACGGACAAATCCACCGGCGAACCGCTCTATTTTGTCATCGGCATGCAGCGCCCCTCGCCGCGTTCGTACTGGAAGATCCCGTATCTCAACCGCGGCGTGGCCCCTGTGGAAGCCGAGGACCCCGAGGTGGCGCCCCTCATCGCCCGCTGCGTCAACGAGAAAAAGACCCTTACGGCTTCGTTTTCCTACGACGCCCTGGCGCTGGCGGACATTGTGGTGGTGGACGTGCAGTGCGACTACAGCAAGAACGCCCTGGGCAACGTGCGCGATGGTCACGCCGAAATCAAGGCCTTGGAAGAGAGCCTGAAGGTGATCGGTGAAAAGATCGCGCCCCACTGTCTGGTGCTCATCGAAACCACCGTGCCGCCGGGCACCACCGAGTACGTGGCCTACCCGATTCTCAAGAAGGCTTTCGAGGCCCGCGGCCTGAAAATTCACCACAGAGACACAGAGATCACAGAGAAAAGCCTTGAACGCGCCGCAGGCGCAGAACCCTTGCTCGCCCACAGCTATGAGCGGGTGATGCCGGGGCGCCACTACGTAGCCTCCATCCGCGACTTCTGGCGGGTGTGCTCCGGGGTCAACCCGGAGGCCCGTGAAAAGGTGGTGCGGTTTCTGGGCAATGTGCTCAACGTGGAAAAATTTCCGCTGACCGTGCTGGATCGGCCCATCGAAAGTGAGACGGCCAAAATCGTGGAAAATTCCTACCGGGCCACTATCCTGGCCTTTCTGGACGAGTGGAGCCGCTTTGCCGAACTCAACGGGGTGGACCTGATCAAGGTCATCGAGGCCATCAAAGTGCGGCCCACCCACGACAACATGATTTTTCCCGGGCCGGGCATCGGCGGCTATTGCCTGCCCAAGGACGGTGGCCTGGGGGTCTGGGCCTACAACACGCTGATGGGCTTCGAGGACGATATCTTCAAAATCACCCCGCTGGCCATCGACATCAACGACACCCGCTCCCTGCACGTGGCCCAACTGGTGCGCGACGCCCTGCGCAACATGGGCCGCATCGTGGCGGCTTCCAAGGTGGCGGTTCTCGGGGCCTCTTATCGGCAGGACGTGGGGGACACGCGCTACAGCGGCTCGGAGATCATCGTGCGCAAGATCGCCGAGATGGGGGGCGAGGTGGTGGTTCATGATCCGTATGTCAAACATTGGTGGGAATTCGAAAAACAGGAGAGCTACCCGGCGCCGGGCAAGAGCTGGGCGCGCTTTTTCCGCAACCAGGAGGGGTTAAGCGATTTGCGCATTGCCGGCGGCGTGGCGGAGGCTTTGCGGGGAGTAGATGCGATGGTACTGGCCGTGCCCCACGCCGAGTACCTGGCGCTGACCCCCGATGCCGTGGTGGAGATGATCGGCGCCCGGGCGGCGGTGGTGGACTGCTTCGGCATCTTGAAGGACGATCAGATTCAGCGCTACTTCGAGCTTGGCTGCGAGGTCAAGGGACTGGGGCGGGGGCACATCCAGCGGATCAAGGAGCGGGTGAGGAAAGGCTGAACTCGGTGGGATGGGAAAAACAGGATGATGGGCAGTTGGGGGGATAAGGTAAGAAAAAAGACCAAGGCGGGATTCCAAGGGGCGTGAGGGGCCTCCATTGTCACCCGGTGAGTGAAGCGTCCGCCCAGGGTTATTCCGTGAGCGACGCTTCCCCCACTGTCATTCCGGGGAGCGAAGCGACGAGGGATCTCTTTGAAATTGCGGCTGTTTCCCGCCATTAACTGCAGATCCCCCGTTGCGCTCGGGATGACACGGAAAAGGGGCTCGGGATGACGTGGGAGTGAGGGATTCGGGATGACACGGAAGAAAGGCCCGAATCTCCCAGCCTCTTTGCGCAAAGAACGACTGGCCAACGGCATGCCAGGCAGGCTGATCAAGTCAAGGCAGGATTTCCAGTTTCAGTCCAGGAATGCGGGAAAAATGGCGCGGGTTGAAGGTGGCGACGGAAAAACCGAGGTTGATGGCGGTGGCGCCGATGATCATGTCATGGGCGCCGATGGGCAAGCCCTGTTGTTGCAACCGGGCCCAAACAGCAGCATAAATCCGGGCCGTTTGAAGGTCGAAAGAATAGATGGAAATAATTTCGATGACCTTTTCCACGAATGCGCTGCGCCGTATTCGCCGGACCTCGGTGTCGGCTCGATGTACGCCGTGCAGCAATTCGGCCACGGTAATCGCGCTCAGACCGAAGGGTTGCGACTCCCGGCCGGCAGTGAATTTTTTAAAATCCAGTCGGCCTCGTTCCGCCTCGATGATGACGCTGGTATCAAGGATCACTCCCATGCGGTTTCCCGCGGAGGCGCCGGTTCGGCTGCCAGGGCTTCTTCGATATCATGAGCGAAGGACTCGGCCTCGTCGCCGAGACGCGGCAATTGGGCAAAAATGGTTTCAAGTTCGCCGAGGCTTCTTTCAGCTGGTGGATGGCAGCAAGGCAGCAGCCATGCCACAGGTTTGCCGTTGCGGTAAATGAGGAAAGCATCGCCGCGATAGACGCTTTGATTCAGGATTTCCGAAAATTTCCGGACCGCCTCGGTAGCGGTGATGTCGTGTTCCATGGGAACAGTCCTTTTCCCGCCGGGTAAGTTTTATAATTCGATTCTATGATAATTTGATTCTATGTCAAGGCCAGTGACAGGAAAAGCAGGAAGTTGGCAAGATGTGCGCGAATCGACGAGGGATCTCTTTGAAATTGGCACTATTTCCCGGCGTATTTCCAACTGCAGATCCCTCGCTGCGCTCGGGATGACACGGAGAAAAGGCTCGGGATGGCACGGGAAAGGCGCTCGCGATGACCTGGAGTAGTGGCTCGGGATGACAAATTGGGGGCTTTTCTCGGGACGAGGATGTTGGGGTTTTCATCTGGATGGCAAATCGGGACTTTTCACGAATCCACCAGAGGCCAAGCGAAAGAAAGGTCCTAATTTTTCATCCTCTCAACTTCCTGACATCTCATTTTCTTACCGTTCAGGTGTCTTGGCGCGAGACTGTTTTTTCAATGCCTATAAGCGTTTATAAGTTCCTGAAACCCTTGGTCGCGGTCCTGCTGCTCTGGCTGCCGGTGGTATTTGGCCTGCCGGCGGCCGAGGCGCTGGAGCCCGACGAGATCTTGGTGGTGGCCAACCGGAATGCGGCCCGCAGCATCGGGTTGGCTGAGTACTACATGGAACGCAGGGGCATCCCAAAGGACCGGCTGGTGGCGTTGTGGGTGACGGATGCCGAGACGTGCAGCCGGCAGGATTACGACAAGAAGGTGGTGCCGCCGATCCGGCGCTGGCTGGCGGCTCATCCGAAAGCCGGTATTCGCTGCCTGGTAACGGTCTATGGGGTGCCGTTGAAGGTGGCGCCGCCGCAGGCGCCGAAAGCGGACCAACCCAGACCGGCCAACGCACCACTTTTGAACCCTAAGCCTGAAGACAACTCAAAAAAAATGGAGCAGGCCGGTGAAGGCAAGCCAGCGCCCCCTCCACCGACCCCAGGCGCGTCTCTTGATTCTGAGCTTTGCCTGGTCAAGGCCGGGCCCTATTCTCTTGAAGGCTGGCGGCCGAACCCGTTTTTTCTCGGCTATCAGGGGAGGGAAGTCGGTACCGACCGCAACGATGTTCTCATGGTCAGTCGTTTGGACGGGCCGTCTTCGAAAATCGTCCGGCGCATCATCGATGACAGCCTGGCCATCGAGGCGCGGGGGCTGACCGGAACCGCTTACTTCGACGCCCGTTGGCCAGCGCCGGCCGATGACCGACCGGCGGAGGGGTACGCGTTTTACGATCGCTCGATCCATCGGGCCGCCGACCGGGTTGAGGCCAGCGGCCGGATGCCGGTGTGCCGGGATGACCGGCAAGAACTTTTCCAGCCCGGCGACGCGCCGAGGGCGGCCCTGTACTGCGGCTGGTACAGCCTTTCGCGATACGTGGACGCCTTTACCTGGCAGCCCGGGGCGGTGGGTTTCCATATCGCCAGCGGCGAATGCACCACCCTGCACAATGCCGAAAGCCGCATCTGGTGCGTTCAGATGTTGCTCAATGGGGCCTCCGCGGTGATTGGGCCGGTCGCTGAACCGTACGTGCAGGCCTTTCCGGTGCCGGAGATTTTTTTCGGAATGCTGGTGGACGGTTATCTGACTTTGGCGGAGTGTTACATGGTGAGCGTGCCTTTTTTGTCCTGGCAGATGGTGCTGGTGGGCGATCCGCTCTACCGGCCCTTCAAATCGGCCATCATACACCGGTAACAACAGGCGTTCCAAAAAAGAAGAAGCCGGGGGTTGCCAGGAGAATCCCCGTTTGGCTCGGGATGACAAGAATGAAATGTTCTTGGGCCGCTACTTTCACCCTGTCAGCGGGTTTTTGCGATCCAGGCAACGGTACTGGATGGCCTCGCCGATCTGAAGGGCAGCGATGGCCTCCTTTCCATCCAGGTCCGCGATGGACCGGGCAATCTTGAGGACCCGGCTATAAGCTCTGGCCGACAGGCCGAATTTGTCCACGGCGTTTTCCAGCAGACGCTGGCCGGCGGCGTCCACGGCGCAGAAGCGCCTGATGTGCCGGTTGGCCATCTGGGCGTTGCAGTAGATGGGCAGGTCGGCAAAGCGCTCCGCCTGGCGTCGGCGGGCCGCGGCGACCCGTGCGCCCATGTCGGCGGAAGACTCGCTTTTGATTCCTTGTCCGGCCAGATCCCGATAGGCCACCGCCGGTACCTGGACGTGAATGTCGATGCGGTCGAGCAGGGGGCCGGAAATTTTGCTCCGGTAGCGGCGGATCTGGGTGTGGGTGCAGGTGCAGTGGTGCTTCTCCGATCCGAAATACCCGCAAGGGCAAGGATTCATCGCCGCCACGAGCATCACCGAGGCCGGGTAGGTCAGGGTGGAGGCGGCCCGGGCGATGGTGACTTGGCGGTCCTCCAGGGGCTGGCGCATCACCTCCAGAACGTGTTTCTTGTACTCGGGCAACTCATCGAGAAACAACACCCCGTTATGGGCCAGGCTCACTTCGCCGGGCCGCGGCTGGTGGCCGCCGCCGATGAGGCCGGCATCCGATATGGTGTGGTGGGGCGCGCGGAAGGGGCGGCGGGTTACCAGGGGACGGTTGCCGTCCAGAAGGCCTACCACGCTGTACACCTTCGTGGTTTCGATGGCCTCGGCGAAGCTCAGCGGCGGCAGGATGGTGGCCAGTCGTTTGGCCAACATGGTTTTGCCCGAGCCGGGCGGGCCGATCATGATGAGATTGTGCCCCCCGGCGGCCGCTACTTCCAGGGCCCGTTTGACATCTTCCTGGCCCATTACCTCGGCAAAATCACCCTCATCCTGACCTTTGGCCTCGAAGAGAGAGGCCACCTCGACATGTAGCGGTGCGATGGTCGCTTGGCCGCGCAAGAAGTCGACCACCTGGGGCAAATCGAGAACCGGGAAAACCTTGATGCCCTCCACCACCGCGGCTTCCGAGCCGTTTTCACGCGGCACGATCAAGCCTGAAAGCCCTGCCTCCCGGGCGCGCAGGGCCATGGGCAAGGATCCCTTCACCGCTTTGACCCGTCCGTCCAGAGACAATTCCCCCAAGACGAGGTACCGGTTCAACCGCGCCTGGGGCACAACCCCCGTGGCGGCCAACAAACCAAGGGCCACCGGCAGATCGAAGCCGGTGCCTTCCTTTTTGATGTTGGCCGGCGCCAGGTTTACCGTGATGCGGTCGTCGGGGAAAATATAACCGGCGTTGACGATGGCCGCCTTGACCCGTTCCTTGCTTTCCTTGACAGCGGTCTCCGGCAGACCAACAGTAGTATAAGCGGGCAGTCCGGCGGCGATGTCCACCTCGACTTCCACCAGATAGGCATCAATGCCCATCACGGCACTGCTGAGCACTTTGGCCAGCAAGCCCTCCTCCTCTGGATAAACGGCGCCTCAGGCCGACGGGCGGCGTTGTGGCCTTTTCGAAACTGCTCACCTATGCTCAATAGGCTGCGCATTTCGAATTCGGCCACGCCTTGCCCGCCAACCTGATTCTTGTTTATCCTTTTGAGCGCCTCAGGCCGGCGGGCGGCGTTGTGGCCTTTTCGAGTTCAACCGCAGTTGGCGGACGCCTGGATCAGGGGCCCATCCACAAGCCGATATTTGAGGGCAAGCTCCCGCCGGCACCGGAAGTTCTTGCCAAACAGGCCGTTCCTGCGCTAAAGACGCTGAAGAAACATGATTTTACTACAAAAGAATTTAAACCTTTGCAAATAAAAGTTCGCTTATGACGCCATTCTCAGAGCAACGTACACTGGCCCGTTCGGTTCAGTGCTCCGGGGTGGGCCTCCATTCGGGAAAACCGGTGGAGATGGTCATTCACCCGGCGCCCATCAACCACGGGATCAAATTTTTTCGCACCGATTTGCCCAATGCCCCGGGGATCAGTGCGCACTTCAACAGGGTGGTGGATACCAGTCAGGCCACCGTTATCGGGACCGACGGTTTCATCGTTTCCACCATCGAACACCTCATGGCGGCCTTTGCCGGCCTTTGCATCGACAATGCACGGGTCGAGCTCACCGACTACGAGGTACCGGTGATGGATGGCAGCGCCGGGCCCTTCGCGCGGTTGATGCGGTCATCCGGGATTGTTGCCCAGCCCGGGCCGCGTTGCTATTTCGTTGTCAAGGCCCCCATCGAGCTGAAGGAAAACGGCAAGTCGGTGGCGGTGTATCCGGCCGATACGCAGATGATAACCTGCAGTATCGACTACGATCATCCGGTGATCGGCCGCCAGTCGCGCACCGTGGTACTCGCCAACGGTGCCTTCGAAAAAGAGATCGCCGATGCCAGGACCTTCGGTCTGTTTCAGGACCTGGAATACATGAAGCACTACGGCTTGGCCAAGGGCGGCAGTCTTGACAACGCCGTCCTGGTGGCCAGCGACGGGATCGTCAACCCCGAAGGATTGCGGTTTGCCGACGAGTTTGTGCGTCACAAGATTCTGGACTGTATCGGCGATTTTTCTCTGCTCGGTATGCCGATTCTGGGCCACATCGTCGCCGAAAAATCCGGCCATGCGTTCAACCATATGTTTTTGAACAGATTTTTTGTTTCCAAAGAAGCCTGGGAGACCCGTACCATCCAGCTTTCCAGGCCCGGCCGCATCTTATCGCCAACCCCTTCCCGACCGTGGTCCCAGGCGGATAAAACCGCCGCCCTGCCGCGGGCCTGAACCCATTTAACGGCAACGGAGTTTCCATGAGGGAGTTGCGCTACTGGATCCTGCTGCCGCTTTGCCTGTTGAGCATCGCCGTCTCCTCACCGCCATGCGCGGCCAACGAGGCGAAGCTCACCGATTTGACCATCACCAACACCGCGGATAACTTGCTGGTTCATCTGCGGGTGCAGGGCGCTTTTCGTCCGGAAACAGCCCAGGCCCTGCACAGCGGGGTGCCCACGACATTCACCTTCCGGGCCTCCCTCTACGAAACGCGTCGCCTCTGGCTCGACAAGGGCATCTCCGAAATCACCGCCACCCACAGCCTCATCTATGATGCATTGAAAAAGGAGTACACGGTGGCCCGTTCCTGGGAGCCGGGGCAGCTCCGGGTGACGCGAAGCTTCGAGGAGGCGCGTCAATGGATGACATCGGTGGAGCGGCTCAAGGTGGCCACTTTGGATCAAATGGCCAAAGGGAAAACCTATCAGCTTCGCGCCAAGGCGGTCCTCAGCCAGCTCACATTGCCGTTTTACCTTCACCACGTATTGTTTTTTCTGACGTTCTGGGATTTTGAAACCGACTGGTACACGGTCGATTTCATCTATTAACCCACACCCTCGCCAACCGGAAGTTCAAACGGTGAAGCCTGCCCGTTCCGCCAAGACGCCTCGGGTTCATCTCTCCGAAGATGAGCGTCGGCGGCGCAAACGCGAAAAAATTCTCATCGTTGTCACCCTGGTCGTGATGACGGTGTTGACCTACGCCGAGACGCGGATCATCCATTTCGGCGGGGCTATTCCCGTCTCCAACGCCGTGTTGATGTTCATTGTTATCAACATCAACCTGATTTTGCTGATCCTACTGATTTTTCTTGTTTTTCGTAATCTGGTAAAGCTTTTTTACGAGCGGCGGCACAAGGTGATGGGGGCCAATCTACGCACCCGTCTGGCGGTGGCGTTCATCGTTTTGACCCTGCTGCCCACCACCATTCTGTTCGCCTTCTCCATCAATTTCATCACCAGCAGCATTCAGTTCTGGTTTAACCAGCCGGTGGAGCAAGCCCTGGAAAACGCCCTTCAGGTCGGCCAGGGTTTCTACCGCCACGCCGAATCCACCAATCGTTTTTTTCTTGAACGGGTCGCTTATCAGGTTGAAACCAAGGAGTATCTCAAACCGGATCGACGCAAACTGCTGGCCAACTATATCCAGGTGGTCCAGCGCGCCTTCATCGCCCATGCGGTGGAAGTCTACGATGTCAACGCCGAGCGGGTGGAGGCGGCGGTGGCCGAGAGTCCCGGGGACGGCACCATCGGATTGTTGTCCCTGGAGGAGATGACGTCCAGAACCGCCCCCGGACGGGTACATACGGTGAACCACCGGAGCGCCATCGGGGAGCTGGTGCGCACCGTGGCCACCGTGCCTTTCGGGGTTCCCTGGGACAAGGCCCAAGCCTACGTGGTCATGACCCAGCTCGTCGGTCCCGATCTGGCCGACCAGATGGCTTCCATCTCCCGGGGGTATGCCGAGTATCAGCAGATCAAGCTGCTCAAACGGCCCATCCGCATCACCTACTACATCAGTCTGTCCATCGTGGCGTTGCTGGTGGTTTTTTGCGCCATCTGGTTCGCCCTTCATTTTTCCAAGACCATCACGATTCCCATCCGACAGCTCGCCGACGGCACGCGCCGGGTGGCCGAAGGGGACCTGGGCTTCGTGTTGGAGCGGGCCGCCGATGACGAGATCGGCCGCTTGGTGGACGACTTCAACCGGATGACCGGGGATCTGCGCCGCAGTCGGGAACAGTTGGAACAATCGGCCCGTGCGCTCCAGGAGCGCAACGTGGAGATTGAAGCCCGCCGCCAGTACATGGAAATTCTGTTGCGCAACGTGTCCGCCGGGGTGGTGTCGGTATCCGCCGACGGCCGCATCACCACCGTCAACCCGTCGGCCGAGGAGATGCTCAGCCTTTCGGCGGCCGATATTCTTGATCGTTCCTTCCGGCGCTTGCTTCAGGGGGATCTGCTCGATGCGGCCGTTGGCGTCATGGACCAGTTGCGCCAGGATCCCGAAGAAACCATCCGGGTGCCGCTGACGGTCACCGTCGCTGGACAGCCCCGCAGTCTTCTGGTCCATGCCAGTGCCCTCACCGATGATCTGGGTCGCAACATGGGGGCGGTGTGCGTGTTTGATGATCTCACCGAGCTGGAAAAGGCCCAGCGCATGGCGGCCTGGCGCGAGGTGGCCCGGCGCATCGCCCATGAGGTGAAAAATCCGCTGACCCCCATCGCCCTGTCGGCCCAGCGCCTCAAGCGTCGTTACGCCGCCCGGCTCAACGAGCCGGTGTTCGAGGAATGCGTCCGCATGATCATCGATCACGTGGAATTGATCCGCAACCTGGTCAACGCTTTTTCCGCCTTCGCCCGATTTCCCACCGCGGTGCCTGAGCCCTGTGAACTGCTCCCCATCATCGAAGAGACGGTGGCCCTGTACCGCGAGGGCCATGAGCGGGTGCAGTTCTCCATCGAAACCTTGACTCCGATTCCCGTGCTGAATCTTGATCGGCAGCAGATCAAGCAAGCCATGATCAATCTGGTGGACAACGCCGTCACCGCCGTGCGCCAGGAAGGGACGATTACCATCCGCCTGCGCCATGACACTGAAACCAACCAAGTCGAGATCACCGTGGCCGACGATGGCCGGGGCATCGCCCTCAAGGATCGCACGCGATTGTTCGAACCGGATTTTTCCACCAAGAAATCCGGCATGGGCCTGGGGTTGACCATCGTGCACACCATCATCTCCGATCACGGCGGCAGTATCCGGGCGGAGCACAACCAGCCCCGAGGGGCCAAATTTATCGTTGAACTTCCCGTGTGATGTGGTTAACAATCGAGGCCTTTTATTGATCTTCAACGGTTTTTGTATTTAAGAAGGGGCTTCTCGTTATTCGTTTCAGAGATTCCTCGTCGCCTTGTTCCTCGCAATGACAAGGTGGACAGGGTTGCTCTGAAAGCCAGGCGAGGGGCGCGCCTTTGAATGACAGCGCCACAAGCTCAAGGAGATTTGGATGTATCCATCGATTCTGATCGTTGACGACGAACCCTTTATTCTTCAGTCCCTGGGCGGATTGCTCAGCGATGAAGGCTACGAGGTGATCACCGCTTCCAACGGGTACGAAGCGTTGAAAATCATCGACGCCCAGTCCCCGGACCTGGTGGTGCTGGACATCTGGATGCCGGGCATCGACGGCATCGAGACCCTGCGTGAAATCAAAAAAAACCATCCTTTTCTGCCGGTGGTGATCATCACGGGGCACGGTAACATCGAAACCGCGGTGACGGCAACGAAGCTGGGGGCCTTCGACATGATCGAAAAGCCCCTGTCCATTGAAAAAGTGATCGTGACCATCAACAATGCCCTGAATTTTAAGCGGCTGGAGGAAGAGAACCGCTATCTGCGCAAAAAGACCATCGAAAAGCACGCCATCAGCGGCGACAGCCCCGCCAGCCAGGAGCTGCGCAAGCTCATCGCCGCCGCGGCGCCCCGGGACGCCTGGGTATTGATTACGGGTGAAAACGGTACCGGCAAGGAGCTGGTGGCCCGCACGATCCATTACTTGAGTCCTCGGGCCGACCAGCCACTGGTGGTGGTCAATTGCGGTGCGCTGCCGGAAAATCTCATCGAAAGCGAACTCTTCGGCCAGGAGAAGGGCGCCTTTGACGGTGCCACGGCACGAAAGCGCGGCAATTTCGAGCGGGCCAACGGGGGGACCCTGTTTCTTGACGAGATCGGCGATCTGCCCCTCAAGACCCAGGGAAAAATTCTCAGTGCACTGGAAAAATTGGAGTTTCAACGCGTCGGCGGCAGCCGGACCCTATCGGTGGACCTGCGTGTCATCGCCGCCACCAACAAGGACCTGGCAAAGGAAATCGCCGCCGGCCATTTTCGCGAGGACCTCTACTACCGCCTCAACGTCATCCCCATCTCCATCACACCGCTGCGCCAGCGCCCGGAGGACATTCCGGTCCTGGTGAAAATCTTTTTTCAGGAAATCGCCACGGCCAACCGCAGTCGGGTCAAGACCGCTAGCCCGGAGGCGTTGACCGCGCTTCAGCGCTACCGTTGGCCGGGCAACGTGCGCGAGCTGCGCAACCTGGTGGAACGGCTGGACATCCTGGTGGAAGGCGACATCATCCAGTTGGAGGATATCCCCGCGACCTATCGCGGTGAGGCCACCGAAACCGGGAGCCCCGGCGCCGATTTTTTCGAGGCGGGATCCCTCAAAGAGGCGAGCCTGAGATTCGAGGAGGCCTTCATCCAGCACAAGGTCGATATGGAAAGCGGTGATATCGCCCGGGTGGCCGAGGCCATCGGGGTGTCCAAGTCCTACCTGCAAAAACGGCTCAAGGGGAGCGAAAAGTGAGCTGGTGCCCGTCCAAAAATGAAGATTTTTCCATGAGATCACGGAAAGAGACCATTTGCGAGGGGGCACGAGTTAAAGTGACGCGTGGCTAAACTCACCAAAGTGCTTCGCGCCGGTGTTTTTTGAAAGTTGCACCGGCGGGTAACGCTTTACGTCAGTTTATGGGTCACTTGGTGGCCGGTAGTTTTTTTTCATCATTTCGGAGCTGCACAAGATTGCGCATCATCGCCGGACAGCGTCGTGGCAAGCGGCTGATCACCCCGAAGAACCGGACTATTCGGCCCACGGCGGATCGTATCCGGGAAAGCATCTTCAACATTATTGCGGATCGGGTCAGGGACGCCCGGGTGTTGGACTTGTTTGCCGGCACGGGCGCCTTGGGCATCGAAGCGTTGAGCCGGGGCGCAAGGGAGGTGTTTTTTGTCGATTCCGGCGCGGAGGCGGTTGCCTTGGTCCAGCGCAACCTGATCGCCTGCGGGTTTGCGAACCAAGGGCGGGTGATTCAGCGGGATGCGTTGGGGGCATTGGCCGGCATGAGGGGCGGATCGCCCTTGGACCTGGTGTTCATGGACCCACCCTACAACCGGGCCATGGTGGCGCCCACCTTGACCGCCTTGATCGCGACGGCCCTTACAGCGCCTGACGCCCTGGTGGTGGTGGAGCACGCCCCGGAAGAAGACATCCCCGCTCAAGCAAACGGGTGGCGGTGTATCGACCGGCGGCGCTATGGTAAAACCCTTGTTTCCTTTGTGGCCGTCGTGCTATGAGAGGTGCGCGCAACTTGCTCTTATTCCAAATCTTTTAGGAGAAAAGTCATTTCATGGAACGTATCGCCATCTACCCCGGCTCCTTTGACCCGGTCACCAACGGGCATCTGGACATCATTGAGCGGGGGCTGAAACTTTTCGACAAGATCATCGTTGCCATTCTTTACAATCCCAACAAAAAATCCCTGTTTTCGGTGGAAGAACGATTGGATCTGTTGCAGATTTCCCTGGCTGGTTTCAATCACCGCGTCGAGGTGGACAGCTTTGACGGCCTGCTGGTGCAATACGCCAGCCGCTGCGGCGCCCATGCGATTCTGCGGGGAATGCGGGCCGTAAGTGACTTCGAATACGAATTCCAGTTGGCCTTGATGAACCGTAAGCTCAACCGGGAAGTGCAGACGGTGTTTCTGATGACCGGGCTGCGCTGGATCTTTACCAGCAGTTCGATTATCAAGGAGGCGGCCAAATTTGGCGGTGACATCGCCGACATGGTGCCGCCGGTGGTGCACCAGCGTCTTACCGAAAAGATGGCCCAATGCCAGCCGGATGCCTGACATGGACTTGTGGCAGCTTCACATTTTCTGCAAGGTCATCGAGTACAAGAGCTTCTCCAAGGCCGGACGCGCCATTCATCTCTCCCAACCCACCATCAGCAGCCACATCCAATCCCTCGAGGACCACTTCGGATGCCGCCTCATTGACCGCATGGCCAGGCAGGCGGTCCCCACGGCAGCCGGAAAAACGCTCTACCGTTACGCCAGACGCCTCGATGCGCTCCGGGAAGAGGCCGAAGCGGCCATCGCGGCACTGAAGGGCGAGGTGCGCGGCCGGCTTCAGGTGGGCGCCAGTACCATCCCGGGCAATTACCTGCTCCCGGAACTCATTGGTGGGTTCACGCACCAGCATCCAGGGGTGAACGTGGCGCTGGAGATCGCCGACAGCGCGCGCATCATTGCGCGGGTGCTCGGCGGAGACCTGGAAATCGGGGTGGTCGGTGCCGCCAGCCGGGATCGGAACGCCCTCCAGGAGCCGCTGATGTTGGATCGGCTCCAACTGATCGTTCCGGCCGGTCATCGGTGGGCCAACGAGAAAAGTGTGGGCCTCGCCCAGTTGACCGAAGCGCCGTTTATCATCCGCGAGCAGGGATCGGGCACTCTGGCGGCGCTTCAGACCGCCTTGCAGCAGGCCGGCATCGGCCTGCGGCAGCTTCACATCGTCGCCGAGATGGGCACCACCACCGCGGTGATCCAGAGCATCAAGAGTGGTGTCGGCGTATCGATCCTTTCCCCGGTGGCGGTGCGCGAAGATTTGGCCGCGGGTCGGCTCAAGGCCCTGCCCGTCGCCGATCTCGTGCTGGAACGGCACTTCTACTTGATCCGCCACCGCCAACGCAGCCCTTCCACGGTGGCCGGCGCCTTCGCCGCGTATCTTGGCGCCTGCCTCGGAGGCGAATAGCGGATGTTGCGGTCAATCCCCACGCGGCAAGAATTCTTGGCGCCTCCAAAAAACCCCCGGGGCCATCTGATCCGTCGGCCTACGCCACGGTTTCGGGCCGGGGCCAGGCCAGGAAGCGTACCCCCAGTTTCTTGAAGTCCCGAAAAGACATTCCCTGGCGAATCGCCTCGAACACCGGTTTCGGCGACACGACCCGACAGCCGGCCAGGATGTCGGCCCCGCGGGAAAAAAGCACCGGCGACAGCGGCGTTGTAGGGCCGATGATGATGGTGTAGGCCTGGGGCGCCTTTTCCAGGTAAGCGGCCATGGCACGAGTGATCAAGGTGGTGCCGGTGAGGCCGAGGACCTGGCAGCGACTCAGGATTTCGTCCCACAGGGCGGGAGAAGTCCGGCCGGGGATATCCCGCAGCTCGAACAGGTGCAGGGTCTTCACCTGCTCGCGCAGCCAGTCGGTGAAAGGAAACTCCCCCACCAGGACCGTTTCTCCGTGTTTGCCTTTTTCGGCCATGATCGACGAGGCCTCCAGGTTGGGAAGATCCGGCGGGGGAACAAAACTGGCGTTCAATGCGGCGGCCCCGAGGCTGATGGCAAAGGCGCTGGCGGTTTTCAACAGCGCGGCGGCGCGGGCCAGGGAGGTGCCGGGGAGTTCATCTAGCAGGCGTTTTTCTTCGGCCGTGGCCGCGGCGCCCAGGGTGGAGGCCAGGCCCACGCATTCGGCGCCGTTGCCTTCGGCCCGGATGCCGATGAAGTGGGCGCCCACCGCGATTTCAGAAATCAGCGCCTCGGGATGGCGCATGCTTTCGATCAGCTCATTGATCAATTCCAGCTCCCCGCTTTGGGCAGGTCGGTGGGCGGGAAGGGTCGGGTGGTCGGCGTGGGTGCAGGTTGATTTCATGGTTGATCCATCCGGAAGTGAGTAAAGTTGAGAATGACTTAAATTATCGGTAACTAAAGTTACGAGTGACTAAAGTGACTAAAATTGTGAGTGACTAAAGTTACAAATGACTAAAGTGACTAAAGTTGTGGTGTCGCTGCGCTCCGACTGTTTTATAATAATCTCTGAAACCCCCTTGATTCAACCGGTCAGAACAGTGGTCGGCGGCAGCGTTGAACCCTTGAGCCCGAACCCTCGTATGTGACTGTTGCGTATGACTGTCATTCCGAACGCAGTGAGGAATCTTGGCGCCTCCAGGGGATCCTTCGTCGCGTTGCGCCTCGGGATGACAGCGGGGTGAACGCCGCCGCCTGCTTGGCCAGACCGGGCACGACAGTGACCGGCGGCAGTGCTGAACCCTGCAACAGGCCGCAGGTGCCTTGTTTTGTCGAGGGGCATGGGGCTCAGGTCCAGCGCGCGGCCGTCTTCGTTTTGAGCTCTCCGCCATCCATGCTGTTGCCGGGCGCGCAGGGGACGAATAACACCGTGCCGTCCTCCATGTCCACCCGGCGGGTGGGGGTCTGATACAGACGGCTGATCATCTGGGCCGTCATCACGGTATCCATCGGGCCGCTGGCCAGCACCCGGCCTTCCGAGAGCATGGTCACCGTGTCGGCAAATCGGGCTGTCAGGTTCGGGTCGTGCATCGAGGCCACCACACGGGTTCCCCTTTCCCGGCACAGGCGCTTGATGATTTCCAGCAGGCGGTACTGGTTGTTGAAATCCAGGTGGTTGGTGGGCTCATCGAGGAGCAGGGTGTCCTGGGCCTGAAGAATGGCCCGGGCCAACAGGGCAATGCGCCGCTCTCCCCCTGAGATGCGGTTGAAATTGCGATGGGCCAAAGCCTCGGCCTCCAGTCCCACCAGCACCTGGCGGGCCGCCAGATAGTCCCCGGGGCCGGGCCGCTGGGCAAAACCAAAAGTGGCGCTACGCCCCATCACCACCACATCCAGAACCCGGAACGGAAAGATGTCGGCGTGCTCCTGGGGCACCAGGCTCACCCGTTGGGCAATGTCCGTCCGAGGCGTCGTGGCCAGATCCAGACCGTCGATGGACACCGTCCCTCGCTGGGGACGCAGCAGCCCGGCCAGGCAGTAGATCAAGGTGGTCTTCCCCGATCCGTTGCGGCCCAGCAGCACGCGAAATTCACCTTCTTGGACTTCCAGGTCCACCGCCGACAGAATGAAAACGCCGTTGTAGGCGAAGTATAGATCGCGGCAGACGAGACTCACGACCAACCACTCCCCCGGTTGCGGTAGAGCAGGTAAGCGAAGAGGGGCGCACCGATGAAGGCGGTGACCACGCTGATGGGCAATTCGGCCATGGTGAGGGAGCGGGCCGCCGTGTCGGCCAGAAGGAGGAAAATGCCGCCGGAGAGCACCGCCACCGGCAGCATCTGCTCATGGTTGGGCCCCACCAGGGTGCGGGCGATATGCGGCATGACCAGCCCCACCCAGCAGACCTGGCCGCAGACCGCCACCGAGACGGAAACCACCATGGAGCTCAAAAAAATGAAGACCAAGCGGTAGATCACCGGGTTGAGACCGAGGCTCTTGGCCTGGAGGTCGCCCAGGGACAGGATGTTGAGCTTGTAGCGCATCAGGTGGATCAGAACTAGGCTGCCGCCCATGATCGGGGCGGCGATGAACAGGTCGCTCCACTGGCCCCGGCTCATGCTGCCCATCATCCAGAACACGATGGCGGGTAGCTCGTTGTACGGATCCGAGAGGTACTTGAGCAGGGTGATGGACGAATTGAAAACCGATAGCACCACCAGCCCGGCCAGCACCAGTACCAGCATGGGACGCACGGCCACCACCCGGGCGATGAGCAGGGCCATGCCCACCGCCGCTAGGCCGAAGACAAAGGCCAGGGACTGAACCACCAGCCAACTGCTGCCGGCGATGAGCAGGCCCAGGGCCGCGCCGAAGGTGGCCCCGGCGGAAACCCCAAGGATGTCCGGCGACACCAAGGGGTTGCGAAACAGTCCTTGATAAACGGCGCCCGCCGCCGAGAGGCTCATGCCCACCAGGACGGTGAGCAGGGCCCGGGGAATCCGCACCAGGCCGAAGACCAGTGCCTTCCCGCTGATATCCTCGCCGGCGCCGTTTCCCAGCCAGGCCTGGACGATGGCGCCCAGCTCGCCGGGCGCGATGGGCACCCAGCCGATCCACAGGGAAAGCCCCAGCACGGCCACCAGCCCTATGGATAGGCCGGTGTTCAGACGGCCGGGGTGGGTTGATGTGTCAATCCGGGCGGATGCCTGCACCGGAAACTCCAATCGTTCAGAAATTCATTGTGGCAGACATCCACCGAGTTCGGTGAAGCCCTTGCCGAACAGAGCCCTGTGGAAGCGATCGATTTCAGCCGCCAGATCCACGTCGGTAAATTGCTCCGGATAACACGTTTCCGCCAACCAGAGAACCCCCAGGGTCGAAAGGGGCGAGGGGAAATCCCAGGGGGCGATGTTGGACGGAAACTGGTAAATGCGGCCGGCGGCCACGGCCGACACCCGGGCGAATTGCGGCTTCTCCAGTTGCTTGAGGCCCCGCTGGGCGCCGTGGCCCGAAACCAGGACCAGGTCCGGGTTCCAGGCGATGAACTGCTCGGGTGAGATTTCCCGGAAGTAGCCACTGAGGGCGTGCCCGGCATTGATACCGCCGGCCATGGTGACCATCTCGTCTTGCAACAGATCCCCGGAGGCGGTGAAAAAGAGTCCCTGGGGAGCGGCGAAGTAGACCACCTGGCGGCGGTCCAGCGCAATGGCCGCCACCCGCTGTTTCACCAGGTCCAATACGCGCTGGCAGGCGGCGATGGGCGCCTCAGCCCTCTCGGGGGCCCCGGCGGCTTCGGCGATGAGCCGCAGCGTGGCGTAGAGGGACTCCATTTTTTCCGGCAGGATCACGATGGCCGCTACCCCGTGGTCCACCAGGCGGTCGGCGATGGCGGTGCCGTCCTTCTGGGCGAACAGGATGACGAGGTCGGGTTTTACGGCCAGGATGGCCTCGAAGTTCAGGCCGGTGGACTTTTGCCCCACCGCCGGCAGATCCGCCAGGGCCGGCGCCACCCCAAGAAAGAGCGGGTCTTTCCGGGAACTTGTGTCGATGCCCACCAAGCGTCCATGGAGGCCCAGGGCCGTCACGCAGAGCGAGGCGGGCTTGAAGGTGGTGACGATGCGCCGGGCCTCGGGGGGCACCCGGACGCTGCGACCGACCATGTCGGTGAGGGTTCGGTCGGCGGCACTGGCGGTGACGGCGACCGCCAGGACGATGCCGAGAGCCAGCCAAAAGGATACCAGGCCAATCTGGCGTTTCATTTCGTTTCCTCTTTCTTCTTGTCCCAGGTGCGGATGGAGAAATCGAACAGATCCCGGGCGAGTTGCCGCACCGCGGGGGAGCAAAGCGCCAGGCGGTAGTCGCAGTCCCGAGCGCGGTCCCGCCAGAACGGCGGCAGCCGGTCCATGCGGCTCACCATGCCGCCCCTTTCATCCGGGGTGACGTAGACCAATTTCTTGATGCCGGAATTGATGATGCGCGTCAGGCACATGGGGCAGGGCTCCACCGAGCTGACCAGCACAAAGTGGGCGCAGTCGCGTGGATCGGTCCCAGAGGCCTTGCCGCCCCTTTTACGCAGCCAGTCCTCGTAGCGGTTGAGCAGGTCCATCTCCGCGTGCAGGTCACTTCTGAAATAAGGCCGGTACTGGCGATTTCTTCCCGTGCAGATCACCTCTCCGGTTCGCTCATGGACGATGCAGGCGCCGATGCCGCCCGAGCCTTCCTTCAATGACGTCAGCGCCTCTTTGACCACGATCAGCCCGTAACGGTCATCCTTGAAGGCTGAATCGGGGATCAGCCTTTCAATCCGGGCTTCGATGGCGGCCAGTTCTTCCGGTCGGCTTTCCGCCGCCGGAGCGACCGTCGGCGGGAGGCCGAGCAGCACCAGGATCAAAACGGGCAAGATCCACTTGGCGGGTTTGGACTTGAAGAGAAAATACCCGATCATCAGCGTCATGATCAGGGTCAAGCCGAACAGGATCACCCCCAGGCCAGGATCGGAGACGATGAGCAGCATCGGTGGCGCCGCCTCGGGGCCTTGGGCGGCCTCGGCGGAGGCCGGGCCGGGGCGGCGAGCCGGTGGGGACCCTGCGGGCATCGGTTTTTTGTGCGCTTTTTCTCTTTGCGGGGCTTTGTCGATGAGCAAAAAACGCCCATCGATGAAAACCGGTCGGCCATATTGGAGCTGAAGGGCTTGCCCGCCGGCGCCCTCCAGTGCGACGGCGGTCTGGCGCAGCCGCCCGCCCAGGGCCGATGATTCGGGATAGAATTCGTCCCGGATGGTCGCCACCCGGTAGCCGGGGGCTTCCGGCGACACGGCGATGGGGCTGTCGGCCGCCAACGGCAGGCGTTGCCACCGGCCGGCCGTGAAGGTCGCCAGGTGGCCGAGCATGATCGTGATGAACAGGAAATGAACCAGCGAGGGGGTCAGCAGATAGAAAAATCGTCCCGCCGCCATGTTTCGGCGCTGGCCGACAAGCCGCAGACACCGGTTGGCGGCGCAGATGAAGGTGTTGATCCCCAACAGGGCCATGATGGCGAAAAGAACCGGTATCCACCAGACCAGTTCCGGTTGAGACGCCCACTGGGCCGGCAGCCAATCCTGGATCCGCATGTGGTTCAGGGCCATGAAGAGCGAAAAATGATCTTCGGCATAGAAGGTGCCGGTCAACAAGGTGGCCGATGCCGTCAGTAGCAGGATGACCGCCAGGCGGATGTCCCCCAGGGCATTCCAGATGGATTTCAGCACGGTCAGCCTCCCACCCGCAAGTGGCGCATTTCGTGAAGGTAGTTGCCGTAGCTGATGTACAGCACCAGCAATCCTCCGGCGACGGCCAGAAAGGCGCTTTTGGGTTTCCATTTCGGGACGAATTGAAGGTGCAGGGTGGCGGCGAAAAAGGTCCAGATGGCCGCGGAACTCAAGTGGCGGGAACCCCAACTGAACGTGTTGCCCCAGCCGACAAAACACCAGAGCGCGCCGGTCATCTGGGCCACGGTGTAGAGGCTGAACCCCCAGACCAGCCAGACGTAAGACATATTGGGAGGGGCCTTGCCCGCCAGGCTCAGGACCGCCATCCAGGCGGCGGCGTAAAACAACGCATGGGCCATGGACTCGGAGAGAAAGAACAGGGTGGCCCAGATGGATTCCCGCTTGGGACTCGGTGGAATCATCCCCTTGCTGTAAAATACACAGAAGAGTGAAAAGGCGGTTACCAGGCCCAGCAGACCGCCCATGGGAGCCCTGGGCACAGTCAGGGAACGCACCATGGCGATAAGGGCCAGGCACCAGGGAAGCAGAAACGGACCTTCGACCATGGGATGGGCCACAAAGACGCCGCCGAGCCATCCGCGGCCGATGAGGTAAAGGCTTTGCAGGATAAACCCGACGGCCAACGCCGCGGCAGCGGGGCGGCGCTGGTGAAACACCGCCAACCCCCAGGTAATGCCATAGAGCCCTATGGCGGCATACAACCAGGCGTGAACTCCGGTGGTGAACATCGTCAACTCTCGATTTCGGCTTGGCGGATCCAGACCACATGGGCCAGGCCCCACATGGCACGATCCGAAAAATAGTCCGCGGTGGGCGCCAGCAAGTATCCCTGGGTCGGCGGCTGGCCGTTGATTCGGTCCGCGATCATCATGGCGCCGCCGTCGGGGGTGGCAAAGATCTCACGACCCGAGAACAGCGCCCGGTATCCGTCACAGGCGACAAAGAGAAAGAAATCATCCGGTCCGGCCTTGGGGAAATTGGTGTTGAGAAAATCGCGCAGATCGAATCCCTCCGCCCGGACGATGTCGTCGAAGCCGTGGCCGTGACCGATACGGATCCAGCGGGGCGCCGCGGCGCGGGCGACGGTTTCCAGGCGCGCGGGGAAACGATGAGGGCCGTCACTGCACGTGATGCCGTCGCTGCGGCAGGCGAACTTTTTCTTTCGCGGAGGCAAGGGCTTTTCGTCAACGGGAATCGCATCGTAGGAAATGCGGACCACATCGTCGAGGTAGCGGGTGGTATCCGGTTCCTTGGGGCAGATCAGTCGCAGCCCTACCAGATCCGCCATGAACCGGTTGGCGGTGTACTGCCGCCGGACCGTCTCGTTGGTGGGCATCACCGGCGTGCGGCTGAAGGCCAGGGTCGGCGGTTCGCCGTCGCGGGTCATGATCAGTTCGTTGAAACTGAAATATGCCTTTCGGCCCGTGGCCGAATGGAAGGTCACCAGAATGTCGGTGGGCTGGTCGAAGCCGACATGGGCCGGCTTTCCGGGGGCGATGCCCTCCAGCAGATGGAACGCTGGAATGCCCACGTGGATGTAGGCCCCGAGGAACTCGCCATCCGGTGAAATTTCCCGTGTGCGGATCCGGGTGGGGGCCAGGGCGTTGAGGGCATCGCCGGAAAAGCGGTAGGGCCTTTTGGTCAACCCGTCGATTTCCAGGCGGATGTGGGAAGGCACCCGCCGGGCCACGGCCAGGGGTGTGGCCCCGGACATGGTCAGGTAGTCGTAGTAGTCCTTGCGGGTCTGGCGGTAATAGACCAGGCCGGTGAGAACGGTGATGAGAACAAGGATGGCGATAACGGTTTTTCGCTTCATATCAGCCGAGCAGCGGTGAACTGAATACATGGAAAAAATTTTCGGAATGGCAACGAACCATCGGGTTCCCTTACGCCATGGCGACGCGCTGCCTCCCGCATCGGGATGCAGCGCGTCGAACGGACGCCGTTTGCGTTGGCGAATCGGCGTCCTCTACATTCTGTAGGTCAACCCGAGCCACATGGTCATGCCCGGCGCGGGGAAACCGCTGACCGGCTCGTAGTCTTCATCAAGCAGGTTGTCGACGGCCAGGAACGCTTCCATGTGTTCGGACAGGAAAGGTTGGGTGATCTTGATGTTGCACAGGTTGTAACTTTCGTTTTCCACCACATCGAGGTCGGGATCCTCGGGAGTGGGCAACTGCCGGTAGGATTCACCCAGGTGTAGCATGGTCAGGTTCAGCTTGGTGCGGACCACAGGGAGGATGTACTGGACCCCCACATTGAAGGTGTATTCCGGTACGCCGAGAACATCGTCGGTGACCCTTCCGGGGCTCTTGTTTTCGGCATCGTTGTACATGTAACCGAGCTTGAAGCTCAGGTCCTTGACCGGTGTGATCATGGCGTTCACCTCAACGCCCTTGAGCTCGACTTCGTCATAGTTGATGTACTGGGAGTAGGGGTTCAACTCGGGGGGAATATCCCGGGTGATAAAGTCGGAGACGTCGTGTAAAAACGGCGCCACTTCCACGTTGAGCAAATCGTTGTAGCGCCAGGCAACGCCCGCGGTATAGTTGATGGCGGTTTCCGCTGTGAGATCCAGGTTGGGAACGTCGCCGGAGTAGAGCTGGCTCAGGGTGGGAAAGCGGGTCTTTTTGGCCACCGAGGCAAACAGCTTGGTGCTGTCCAAGGCCTGGTAGGTCATGCCGATCATGGGATTGATTTCATCGCTGGTATCCGGTGTTCCCGAATCGACGATATTCCCGTCGTTTTTGATATCTTCATCCGCCTTGCTGACGTCATACCAGTCATAGCTGGCGCCGACGATCACCGCGAGCTTGTCGTCGAGGAGTTTCATTTCATTTTCGAGGCCGAGGGAGCCGGTATACGCGATGCTTTCGGCAAACGGCAGGGTTTCCAGATCGCGCTGTTCGTGGGCATCACGCTTGTAATGGAATGAAAACCGCAGAGCATCCCAGTCCACCGGGCGGTACTCGCCCAGCAGCATGCCGCCGAGAATGTCGTCCTTGTAGTTGCTGACGGCCACCACCTTCGAATAGGTTTGATCCGAATAGGAGGTGTATTCGTCCTCGTGGTCGTGGTAGTAGAACTTGGCTTGGAGGTCGAACTTTTCCGAAAAGGCGTGCTTGGCGCTCAGGTCCACGCCCCAATCGTCGTACGCGGTGATCCGGTCAAACTGGGTAAAGTCGGAAAACACGTTGACCCGGTCCAGATTGGGCGCATCGCCTTTTTCACTGTTGATATAGTGGAAATTGACATAAATTTCACTTTTCTCCGTTGGTTCGAAACCGACCTTGCCCCAGAAGTTGTCCGTTTGGTAGTCAGAGTTTTCCCGTTCCCCGCCGTCTTCAATGAAACGGGTATCCAGCACTTTCTTTCCGGCGGTGACCTTTCCCATCCTTGGTTCGAAATCGTCGGAAAGGTCCCATGAATCCCATTCCCTGTGCGAATAGCTGAGCCAATAGTTGAGATTGCCCACTTTTCGGCCGTGGGACAGAGATGCCTTGTACGCGTCGTCCAGTCCATCGAGGCCGTATTCCACCGTCGCCGACAGGTGCGGTTTCTCGGTGGGTTCCTTGGTGATGATGTTGACCACACCGCCGAGGGCGTTGGGGCCGTAGAGAACGGATGGCGCTCCCTTGACCACGTCGATGCGGGCAACGGATTCGAGTCCGATTTGATTCAGGTCCATTCCACCGTACTTGGTTTCATAGTAGGGCACCCCGTCGATGAGGGTCAGGATCCGGTTCTGATCAAACCCGCGAATGTTGATGCTGGGGAAAAACTTGCGGCCGTAGGTGACCTGGACCCCCGGCACGTAAGTCAGGGCGTCGGCCACGCTCTCGGCGTTGATCGCCTCGAAATCCTCGGTCTTGATCTCATTGGTAACGGCGATGTCACGCATCGCCGAGCCTTGGCCGCTGACGACGATTTCCCCCAGCGAGTACTCCTGATAGCCCTTGTCGTCTTCCGCGTCGGCCACTGGTATCAGGAGCGCAAGCGCCATTATCAACGCGCTGAACACTCCGCTGAATCGCCCCATCCTTGTTCTTGGAATCATCTTTCGCCTCCTTTGAATTTTGGTTTTTATGTCAGTTCAAAAACGATGGTCAGCTCCAGGGCCAAGTCCCCCCTGAACAGGTTGGCCGGCGGCCGGGGGAAAGGGGCCGCCTGGCGGACTGCATCCAGTGCCGCGGCGTTCAGGTCTTCGCTGCGCGCTCCTTTCGAGATCGCCACATCCCGCACGCTGCCGTCGGCGGCCAGGATGAACCGGATGGCCACCCGGCCTTCGACGCGGGCGTTCTTGGCCGCTTTCGGATATTTTTTGTGGCTTTCGATTCTCAATTTGACCATCTCCAGATAACTGTCGGTGGTCATGAATTCGGTGGGGGCCGCCTCAGCCTGGAACGTCGGCACCCAATCGGAGGCGGCCACCGCGGGCGGCCGGGGAATGGCCGGCACGGCGATGCGTTCGCCGAGGGGAGACGGCATGGAATCGGGCGTGGTGGTGGGAGGCACCGGTTTCAGCCGGGGCAGGGGCTGCTGGGCCACGGTGAGCCTGGAAACCCTGGCTTCGGGCGCCGGTGCCTTGGGCCGCGGTCTCGGCCGGGGAATATCCCGGCTTTGAGGGCGATGGATATTTTGCACGGCCATCTCGATATAGGTGAGGGCCCCGGCGCGATAGATGCCGGAAAGATGGATCAGCAGCACGGCATGAACTCCCAAAGAGAGAGCGATGAGGGTTCTCAGCAGCCAGTTGGGCCCGGACCTTGACATCATTCGGGGTAGAAATCCTTTTCCGTCGCCAAGCAGAGCCGGCCGGCGCCGGCAGCCTTGGCGATGTCCATGATGCGCACGGCCTTGTTGAGAATCACTGTCCGGTCGGCACGGACCACGACGAGTTCGTCCGGGCGCGAGCCGATCTTTTCCCTGAGGCGATCGAAGAGCTGTCCCAGGGAAACTTCTTCGTCCTCAAGAAAAGCCCGGCCCTGGGCGTCGACGAACACCGTGATCACCTCCTCGGTCTGGGGCGCCGCGGCGTTGGCCTGGGGCAGCTTGATTTTGATCCCTTCGTCCACCATGAAGTTCGTGGTGAGCAGAAAGTAGATCAGCAGCATGAAGACGATGTCGATGAGCGGTGTCATGGGCATCTGGATCGGATAGCGCGCTTTGCGCTTGGCGGGGATGGCCATGGCTCAATTCCTTGTCGCGCCGGAAAGAGGCGGGGTCGCGCCCATGCGGTGCCCCTCGCTGGTCCGGGATCCGAGGGATTTCAGAAACACCACCGTGCCTTCCTGGAGTTGGGCTTCATATCGGTCCACCCGGGCGGCCAGGTAGCTGTGGGCCACCATGGTGGGCAGGGCCACCGCCAATCCCAGGGCCGTGGTGAGCATGGCCTCCCAAATGCCGCCGGCCAACACCGCCGCGTTGACCTTGCCGCCCATCTCCTGGATGACCATGAACGCCTTGATCATCCCCAGGACGGTCCCCAACAGCCCCAGCAGCGGCGTGATGTTGCCGATGGTGGCCAATGCCTGGAGGTAGCGGGACAGGTCCCGGGTTTCGGCCTCGGTGGCATGGGCCAGGACCGTTTCCAGGGTCTCCCGGTCCTGATCCTTGACCTCCATGGCCTGGGTGAAAACCCGTCCCATGGGAGACGCGTCTTGCTTCGCCAGCTCGTAGGCCTGATGGTCCTCGCCGTTTTTCAGATGCCTGGAGATCTGGTTGACGAGGCCGTTGCCACGGATTCTGACGCGGCTCAGGCGGATCAGCCGCTCGAGAAACAGCGCTAGGGCAATGACGGAACACAACAGAATGGGGCCCACCAGCACGCCCCCCTTGGCAAGCAGATCGAACACGCTCATTCTCCTTTGAAAACCGAATCGCCGCCGACCGTTTCTTCGACATCCGGCCGGCCATCGCCATTGAGATCCTTGGACCGTTTCACCAGGGCTTCGGCCTCGTCATACGCCTCCCACAGGTCCGGCCGGCCGTCGCCGTCGGTGTCCTCGGCCACTTGCGTCAGCCGGTTTTGTTGGTAGGCGTACCAGACGTCCACCCGGCCGTCGCCGTCGCGATCACGCTCCGCGCGAACGGCCGTTTCGTTGTCGTCGTAGAACCACACCAGGGTAAACCGATCATCGGCATCCGGTTCCTCTTCGCTTCGAATGATTTTTCCCTGGGTGTCGTAGGTTTCCTTGAAATCGAAACGGCCGTCGCCGTTTTCATCCACCACCTTTTCTCTCAGCACCCCGTCCTGGTAATGGTAGCGGCCTTCGGGGGAACCGTTCTGGTCCACATCAACTTCCATGACCATGGACCAGGTGGGATGATCGAACCACTGGGTGGTTTCGAAGGTGCCATCGTAGTCCCGGTCTTGGATCAATCGGTGCTGATCGCCGTCGCGGTAATAGACTTTCAGGTCTACCTGGCCGTCGTGATTGCCGTCCCTTTCGGCCCGCACCAGCGCCTGTTTCTCGTAGAACTCCCAGGCATCCACGCGGCCGGAAAAATTCGTGTCGCTTTCCACCCGGGCTTTCTCGCCCTTGGCGTTGAAGAAAATCGTCGCATCGGGGCGGCCATCCCTGTTTTGATCCTGGGTCTGGGTGGCAGGGCGGCCCTCTTTGTAAATGGTGCAGGTTTCCAGAAACCCGTCACCGTCGTTGTCGACTTTCACCTTTTCCACCTCACCGTGGCGGTAGTAGTGGACCCGGTCGATGCCACCGCTGTGGCGGATGTCCTCCTCCATTTTCAACGGCCGTCCCCGACCGTCGAAAACCACGAACCGATCCGAAGCGCCGTCGTGGTTGGTGTCGGCTTCCTCTTTTTGGGGAGTTCCCTTGTGGTAGGTGGTCTTTACATCGAAGCGGCCGTCACCGTTGGTGTCTTTTTGCTGGAGGGCCGGCAGGGCGTTCTCAAACTGGATCACGATGTCGGGAGCGCCGTCGTCGTTTTCGTCCTTCTCCTGGCGGGAAATTTCGCCGTTGACATAGCGGCGCGTGGTCTCGAAGGTGCCGTCGCCGTCGGTATCGTGGCGACTGAGGCGCGGCTGCCCCTTGTCATCGAAGGAGACGGTGCGTTCGATACGTCCGTCGCCGTCGCTGTCGGCCTTTTGCTCCGCGGGGAGTTCGTTGCGGTAGGTCTGCCAGACGTTGACCCGGCCGTCACCGTCGGTGTCGCGCGTCGATGACACCAGCCGGCCTTCGGCGAAATCGTAGCGCGTGTCGAAACGCCCATCGCCGGTGGTGTCCTTTTCCACCCGCGAAGGGCGCTGCTGGTCGTCGAAGACGATGACCTGCACCAGTTCACCGGCGGCGGTGAGCCGTTCGTGGCGTATCCGCTTTTCGTTTTCAAAGATGTCCCGGGTATCCACGGCACCATCCTGGTCGCGGTCGGTTTCGATGCGGATCAGTTTTCCCTGATGGTAAAACTGGATTTTTTCAAATCGGTCGTTGGCGTCGGCGTCGATTTCCAACCGGACCGGACGACCTTCAGGATCGACGTGGGCGACCTGATCGATTTTTCCGTCTCCATCGGTGTCACGCTCGACGCGCCGGGTCTGGTTTTCGGCGGCAAAGGAAAAGGATGGATCGAAAAAAACCCAAAAAAACAGGACCGCCAACAAGCCGTATGAGCGCCGCTTTGTTCGCATAAGTCATAAATCTTGATTCATGGGTTGGTTGGTCCCAGTGGAGTCAAATTTAATAATTATAATGGATGGTTATAATGACTGTTGCCGATAGCTGAGAGAAAACAACTATATTATCCCCAAGCGATGAGGTGTCAATATTTCTGCTGATTTTTTGATAATTTTGATGATTTTGAAACGATTTGAGGAAATGTATAACTTAAATGAACTTAAACAAACAATTATAGAAGGGCGAATACATTTTTAAGCGGCCCATAGGCCCTTTGATGTCTTGAGATCCGGGGGATGACGAAATAGGCGGTGAAGTGGTGAGACCAGGATAGGTTTGCCGTTCCAGAAGCGTGGGACGGTTCAAACGACAGGGGCGCTAAAAGCGCCGCTGTCGTTTGGTGCCAAGCGATTCTCGGTGATCAAGAAATCAAAATTCAACGGCCAGTTGGGCGACGATGGCATCGCGTTCATCATCATTTTCAAACTCGCCGTGGAGGTATTCGAGGGCCAGGGTCGTGTGCTGGAAAATACCGTAGCTGACCACGGCGCCATACTGGTTTTCCGGGATCCAGTCCCCACCGTCTTCGCTGCCTTCATAGCGCAGCGCTGCTTCCAGGCGGTCGGTGGGCGCATAGGCCAGCTCGAGGTTCCAGGCCTTTGGTTCCAGCGCCCGGCCGCCATCGAAGGAGAGTTCTCCGGCCACGAAGGTCTCCAGGGCGGCCACGTATTCGGCCTCCAGGAACAGTTTGTCCGCCAGGGAAACCGACGCAAAGAGGCTGTATCCGGGTACGTGGTCTCGCAGTGTACCGACATTGTCAGTGATGTCATCCTCCAATCCGCCTTCGGCCAGGGTGGAAATGTAGGCGGCACCGAGGGTGATATTGGGCAGAGAGATGCGGGCCGCCGCCACGTAGGCGTTGATGGTGTCATCGTCTCCGGTTTCATCGATATCGGCGTTGAACGCGCCTACCGAAATGTCCACCCGGTCGTTGGCGAAACCGACCACCGCAGCCCCCTCGTTGGTTTCCCCCAGTTCAAGGGGCAGCGGATCGGAGATGAAATGGCTCTCGTAGTTGCCGAAGGGAAGCACCATTTTTCCGGCCTTGAGATAAAAAGGCATGTCCTCCTCGATTCCCAAGGTGATGAAGCCTTCGTCCACCGTCAGATCGTCATCCTCGTAGAGAAAGACCACCTGCCCGGTGACATACTTGACGATCCTGGCTTCCAACCCCAGTTCCACCTTGGTTAGATCCACGTCGCTCTCGTCGGTATCATCGGCGGCCGGATCCGCCGGATTGTAGCGGGTGAAACCGGCCTCGATTTCCACCGCGCCGCTCAGTGATACATTGGAAGGCCAGGCGCCTTTGGGATTCTTTTTCGCCAAGGCCGTCTCGACCTTGGCCAGGCGCTCCTCAAGTGTCACCCTGCCAGCGTCCGCCAGGGCCGGCGCCGCCAGAAAAGAAATGCTGGCCAATACCATCAAACCTGCTTTGCCGAGTTTTTTCATCATCTGTTTTCCTTTCTCCAGGGCTTTTATTGGAAACAAAAAAGACGCGGCAAGGGCCTAACAGACGTACCCTTTGAACGCGTCTTCACTTCCTGCGCACCGCCACGCGGTCGAAAGCCGTAAGACCGTGACTGTTGTCCGGTTTTTACTTAATGTTCCTCCGTAATGGGACAACCATGGCTCGGTATCCGGTGTCCCGCCCGTGTGGAGGGATACACGGGGAAAGCTACTTCATGTCCCGGGCCTGGACCCAGATCACCGCATCCTGGGAAAGCGTTTTGCCCTCAAAGGTCTTGGCCGGCCCTACTCCGAGAGCGCAAAAACCCCACCAGCCTGCACGGGGAATGCCGAAGGCGAACTCGCCGGCGGGGTTGGCTCTGATGGTCATGGTGACGAAGGCATCCTGGGGGGCCTCCACCGCGGCGGTTTTTGCAAAGGCGTTCTTGTCCGCCAGGGGCGCATGATTGAGGTACTCCACCTCAATTTCGGCGCTGGGTACCGGCTTGCCGTTGCTGAGGACGATCCCGCGAAAGACGTTGCCGGTCCACAGGCCGTAGGGCTTGTCCAGGGGCAGGATCTCGGTGGGCAGGCCCACCGGGGCGTCCCAGTCGGTGGGAAACCCGCCGGTGTTGACC
>JACDJB010000697.1_pt1 | contig 31538 bp, 25 predicted proteins | sample 7454121 | NCBI WGS metagenome assembly JACDJB01 (sample SAMN14253290, study PRJNA609438) | sludge metagenome | isolation source: sludge after 25d culture with pyrite | collected 2018-12-20
TAAAAATCGTTTATCCTCAGCTTTTAAAGCAGGGATTTATTTAGGGAATTATCATGATCTCGGGAATCCCGATCGCTTTTTGACCAAGATGGTTAAGGCGGGTCATAGCTATGAGCCGATCCGCGGTGAGTCGATACTGTTTTTATTTGTCGGTGTCGGTAAGCCCGTATATGATCACTTAATCACATATAGTGTTGGACGTACGACAAGGATTGCAGGTGGACAAAGAGCAAATCTACCGTGGGGCTATGAGGTTCCTGTAGAGGCGCGTAATCGTGAGATCTATGTAGAAATGAACATTCCACGCATTCGTGAGGTCGTAGAATATATTCGTAAAACAGAGGATAACCCTGTACCAGAGCAAATTCAAGCGATGCGCTCGTCACTTCCAGTGGGATATATCATGCCCCCATTTTTAATGGAGTTTAGTGAAGAAGCGCTTATCAAGAATGTATTTACTCAGCGTCTCTTTGAAAAAGGAGCACAAGGGGCAACTGTGGATGTAGTCAACGATATGTGGGATGCCGTAATTAATATGGATCGTGACAAGTGGGAAACACTCTATGATTTTCACGGTCCTCATCTTATAGGTTGGAAAAAAGCAATGCGTACACTTCGCGATAAAAACTATAGTATTGAAGAAGTAGTGGAAAGATCGGGACTAAGTGTAACACGTGAAGGAGAGAACATTAGCATCCCGGCAGGCGTTAATCTGTATAAGCTATTGATGGAGGGTGTTGGTAAGCTACCGCCATCGATGTGGGATAAGCAAAAGTAAGGAAGTATATGGAGAGATATGTTCGTCGCAATTTTGTGAAATATCCTCTTGTAAAAGTAAATGCAATGGAGTAAAATGGGTATTATTTAGAAATGAGGTGAAGTGGGTGCGAGTTATCGTTCGTTTTATTTAAATCATCGGCTGGGTGAATTATGCGTACCAGCCACAACGGGATTGGTATGTGCTTTTTACCTTGTTCGATCGATCATAGCGAGCGATCTTCAACCGTACCCTCTTCACATGATACTGATTTTTTTTTCTTCTTCCCTAACGGAAAATAGAGCAGAGGTAGTTTTATTGCCTAGCGCAGGATAGCGAATATACATTCGCATATTCTACGCGTTGCTGTCACTCCTGATGGAAAAAGTCAAGAAACTACAGTAGCCATGGGGTACGTGATCCCGTGGCTTTTTTAGTTTCACAGAAAGAAATAGATTTTATTAGGGATTGAAGGGTGAGAGAATGCGGATTTTTAAAGACTTAATGTGGTTCTTCAAGCAAGAGAAAATGAGTTATATCATAGGAATTCCCTTACTGATCTTGGTGGCTTTATTTAATCTGATCCCTCCGTTTATTGTAGGGAAGCTGGTCGATAGCATTGCCACAGATACATTAACCTTACATCAATTACTACAATGGTTGGGGATCATTTTAGGGGTCGCTGTTTCCGTATACGTGATTCGTTATTTTTGGCGCTTATTGATTATCGGTGCTGCGATCAAACTAGGCAAGGTACTCAGAGATAAGCTGTATAAGCATTTTACAAAGCTCTCTCCACAGTTCTACCACAAAAGTAGAACAGGAGACCTGATGGCACATGCGACGAATGACGTTTGGGCCGTTGTAGATGCAGGAGCGGAAGGGATTATTACTCTCGTTGACTCTATTTTTATGGGTAGCTTTGTGATCATCGTAATGGCGATCATTGATTGGAAGCTAACATTGATTGCGTTGATTCCGATGCCGTTTATGGCGCTAGCCGTATGGCATTATGGTAATTTACTATTTTCACGCTTTGATAAAGCGCAGGAATCATTCTCTACGCTCAATGATAAAGTACAGGAGAGTATCTCTGGGGTACGTGTGATCAAGGCATTTGGGCAAGAAGCAGCAGAGAAACGTTCCTTTAAGGATCTCTCGGGAGATGTAGTAGCCAAAAACATCTCTGTCGCAAAAATCGATTCCTTATTTGGGCCAACGATCACACTAGTTGTAGCGATATCTTTCCTATTATCCATTGGATTTGGTGCGCTCTTTGTCGTAAAGGATACGATGACTCTGGGGCAATTGACCTCTTTTACGATGTATCTCGGTCATCTCATTTGGCCGATGCTCGCTTTTGGTTTCTTATTTAATATCGTAGAACGTGGAAATGCCTCCTATACAAGAATTAAAAAACTGTTAGCCGAAGAGCCAATGGTATATGATCGAGAGGGTGCTGTAGATGAAGTGCCAAGTGGCGCGATCGAGTATCAGATTCGCCAATTTACGTATCCAGAGAAGGAGAACCCTGTGCTAGAAGGGATCTATTTTTCTTTGGAGCAGAGGCAAACCTTGGGGGTAGTTGGTAAAACGGGAAGTGGAAAGACTACGCTATTAAAACTTTTGATTCGGGAATTTGACGTGACAGAGGGAGATATCAAGATTGGCGAGCACTCGATTTATGATGTAACCACGTATGGGCTACGTAGTGCTATCGGTTATGTACCACAGGATCACTTCTTATTTTCAGCGACGATTGCTGAGAACATCGCATTTGCTAGACCGGATGCTACGATTGAGGAGATTCATGACGCGGCCAAGATTGCAGCAATTCACGACGATATACTACGCTTTGAAGATGGATATGCAACAATGGTAGGTGAGCGTGGAGTTACGTTGTCAGGTGGGCAAAAGCAAAGAATTTCGATTGCGCGGGCAATTCTTATGAATCCAGAGGTTCTTGTATTAGATGATTCCTTATCTGCGGTAGATGCTAAAACAGAAGAGACGATCCTGGATGAATTGACTCATAATCGTAAAAATAAAACCACGATGATTTCCGCACATCGTCTTAGTGCAATTGAACATGCGGATCTCATTCTCGTTCTTGAGGATGGAAGAATCCTCGAGCGCGGAACACATAGTGAGTTGATGCAACAGAATGGCTGGTATGCAACGATGTATCAACGTCAACAACTCGAATCCCTTGTCGAACAAGGAGGGAATTAATCAATGAGTGAACAACAAGTAGCTGAAATGCAAAATATCGAAAACATAACAACTAAAGGTGTAATCAAGCGCCTAGTTAAATATATGAAAGCCCACACGAAGGCGTTACTGTTTGCTTTTTTACTTCTTGTTTTAGCTACAGCAGCTGATGTGGTGGGTCCGATCATTATTAAACATTTTATTGATGATTTTTTGAAACCGCTTGTCGATGGCGAGCTTAAAGTCATAGACTTGAATTGGTCCATTTTAACACTGATGGGTGGAGGGTATCTTGTATTAATGATCATCTCCGTCGTGCTTCACTATTTTCAATTCTTGAACTTTAGTAAAATTGCACAATGGATTATTCAACAGATTCGGATTGATGTATTTGGTAAGGTACACTCTTTAGGACTAACATTTTTTGATCGTACTCCTGCGGGAAGTTTAGTATCACGTATCACTAATGATACGGAGTCGATTAAGGATCTCTATGTGAGCGTTCTTTCAACCTTTGTGCAAAATATCGTTTTTTTAATAGGTATATTTATCAGTATGTTCTTCTTAAATGTTAAGCTCGCTTTCATCATGCTAGCGTTAATACCAATTTTACTGACGTTGATGCAAATATACCGTCGTATTAGCTCCAAGCTCTTCCACGTGACGCGTTCATTACTGAGTAAGATCAATGCCAAATTGAGTGAATCAATTTCTGGGATGAATATTATTCAGGCAATGCGTCAAGAAAAGCGGATGCGAGCTGAGTTTGAAGAGACGAGTCAGAATCACTTTGTCGCACATTTAAAGCAGATCAAGCTGAACAGCTTTCTTGTAAGACCGATGGTAGACTTGCTCTATTTACTATCATTAATCACGGTTCTTGGCTTTTTCGGCTTTAAGTCATTTAATAGTGTAATTGAGATTGGGGTCCTCTATGCGTTTGTAAACTATCTCGATCGTTTCTTTGAGCCGGTCAATGAGATGATGTTTCGTCTGACAGCCTTCCAACAGGCAGTTGTAGCGGCTGAGCGCGTTTTTGGTTTAATGGATGATGAGCGTTTGGCGCCAGTTAAAGAGGGCGAACAGGAGACTAACGTAACAAATGGGCTCGTAGAGTTTAAAAATGTTACTTTCTCTTATGATGGCAAGAACGATGTTCTTAAAAACATTTCTTTTACTGCACAACCTGGAGAAACAGTGGCCTTGGTTGGGCATACAGGTAGCGGTAAGAGTTCGATTATTAATTTGCTGCTTCGTTTTTATGGTATTAAGCAGGGTGAAATCCTCATCGATGGTCGCTCGCTTAAGGAGTTTGACGATATAGAGCTACGAAGCAAAATCGGTCTCGTGCTACAGGATCCATTCCTCTTTGTCGGCGATGTTAAACATAATATTCGCCTATCGAATGAAGAAATTAGCGATCAAGATGTATATGCTGCAGCAGAATTTGTGCAAGCAGATAGCTTTATCAAGAAGCTACCACAAGGCTATGATGAGCCTGTTGTTGAACGTGGTGCTACTTTCTCGAGTGGGCAGCGGCAGCTACTCTCCTTTGCACGCACAATGGCCTTTAATCCAAAGGTTCTTGTGTTAGATGAAGCGACTGCTAGTGTGGATACGGAGACCGAAGAGGCGATTCAGGTCGCATTGGAGAAGATGCGTAAGGGTAGAACGACAATAGCGATCGCCCATCGTCTTTCTACCATTCAGGATGCCGATCAGATTCTAGTACTTCATCAAGGTGAAATTGTGGAGCGAGGAAATCATCAGGAGTTGCTAGCAAAGCAAGGATTGTATCACAAAATGTATCTCTTACAGCAAGGTGCTGTAGAACTGCAGGAAGCAAAAGTGAATTAAGAATATAAACAAAAAAAGCTCAATTCATCTTCCGGTGATTTGAGCTTTTTCAATTATAATATTGTATCGAGCAGTTCACTCAGGTATATTCTTTTCTTCTTCTGATCGCCAATTTGATCATAATATTGAATCAGTCTTTTTAAAGTTTCGCGTTTGGTATCGAGGTCGATCTCTTCAAATTTTTGAATTAGTACATGTGATAGAAGAAGGTGCTTTTCAGCTGCTTCCATTTGATTTAGCTTCATATAAATTTCACCCAGTAATAAATCTACCCTAAGAACCAATTTAGATTCTGTAGATGATACATTTAAAAAGGCTTGGGAGAGCGGTAGAGCGATCTCGAGTGCTTCCTCCCATCTTTCTAATTTTGATAATGTAATGGCCAATTCGCTTGTACTGTTATATAGGCGGTCTTTTAATGGTGACTTTTGGAAATGGTCAATAGCCTTTTGTAAATAGTTATATGATTCGGTATAATTCCCTAAATTTCTTTCAAGGATTCCTAAATTTGTATAAATGGATCCTAAATAATGAGTCTCTCCACTAAAATTATAAAAGCTCTCAGCCTGTTGATAGTTTTTTCTTGCTTCCTTGATATTATTGTATTTTAAATAAGCTAATGCCGACTGGAAAGTAATTTCACCTGCATGATAGAAAGCCTTGGATTTATTATTATGTTCTTTTGCTTTATTTAAATAGTGAATAGCTGACAACGGTTCATTTTGAATATTATGCACATGTGCCATATTGACATATAGTGAGACTAAATAACGCATTGAAGGCGAATCAGACTTGCTCATCTCCTGGATACCAAGAAAATAAGAGAAATATGCATCTTCAAACCTTCTTAAATGATAATAACAGGCACCCTGCAAATGATAGATTTTCGCAATTAATGCATGTTCTGTAGAGTGCTCTAATAATTTTAAAGCTTCCGCGCACCACTCGAGTCCCTCATTCCACATTCCGTTTTCATAAGCGATCAATGACCCCTTTTCCCACAACCATTTAGCTCTTTCATCGGGGGGCAGCTCAATATCCTGAGGAATTTCATTAAAGATCTGTTGCGCTTCATCGAAGTTTTGATTATACAGTAAGCTTTCAATTTGATTGAGTGTTTTTAAATAAGGGGATGAGGGATAAAAGGTTTCTTTGATACTGTGCAGATCATACCCCAATTTTTTACTTAGCTTGGTGAGAACCTCGTTAGAAGGAGTCATTTGGTTATTTTCGATCAAACTAATATAGCTCCTCGTACAGATGCCCTCTGCTAATTCATCCTGACGTAAGCCTAAATTTACTCGTAATTCCTTTAGCTTATCTCCTAACTTCACCATGTAATCACCTAGCTCTCCCATAGATTTCTTTAATAATATAGCAGTCCGTTATATTAAATACAAGTTTCGTGAAGAAGATTCTGTTAATTTTTAAAAAGTGTATTGACAGTTGTAATTTTTAGTAATATATTGTTATTACAATTAATAACACATAGTGATGTTTTAAACAAATGTTAGGGAAGGAGGAAAAGAAATGAAAAAATTATTTGCTGGTGTAGTAATCTTTGCGTTACTCATGTCTTTAGGTACAGCAGTATTTGCATATCCAGATGACGGGTATACTATTGGTAGAAATAGCATTTACGTAGGTAAGTAAGTTCTGTTTCAATGCAATTATGCACCTGACGATTTGCTCTATTGAGTTAATGCTTAGTTGGTAAATTACCGGTACAAGGTAATATACCAACTAAGCATTTTTTATATAAATTAATCTATCACACATCGTGTTTATTTTTCCCAGTCTAGGTAAATAATACTATAATAGAAAATCTCTATGTCGTCTAGACCCAATACTACATAGAAATAAGTATAGAGTTAACTAGAAAGGAGAATAAACAAAGATGGTAGCCAATCGTCAAGATGCTTGGACTACAGAGGATGATTTATTGTTAGCGGAAGTTACTTTACGTCATATTCGTGAAGGAGGAACACAACTATCCGCCTTTGAGGAAGTTGCAGAAAAAATGGGGAGAACAGCCGCTGCATGTGGCTTTCGATGGAATAGCTATGTGCGTAAAAAATATGTGCAAGCCATTGCGATCGCTAAAGCTCAAAGGCACAAGAACAAACTGAATCGATCCTTCTATTCTAAAAAGGAAACGGTAGAGACATCTGCTACAATGTCAGAAGGAAGTGTCGAGGAACAGATCAGCTTTGACTCGATCATTCGTTACTTAAAAAATCAGAAGAATCGAGAACAAGAGTGGACGAAAAGGATTCATACTCTCGAACAGGAGCTTAAAGAGAACGACGATGAACTCCGCAGATTAAGAGAAGAGAATCAAAGAATGAAAGAAGAGTATTCCTCTGCTAAGACTGTAAATGATGATTATCGTGCACTTGTACAAATTATGGACCGTGCTCGGAAAATTGCTATTTTAGGTACAGAGCAGGAAGAGACTCCTATTTTTAAAATGGATCCGAATGGGAATCTCGAACGCATTTTTAAGTAGAATAAAAGCTATGTGAAATGAGTAGGAAGAGACTGCAGGTAATTGCAGTCTCTTCTTATTGTTGTTACACTAATAGGAACATACATTTGGGGTGGGGTCTTATGATAGATCGATTACGTTTTTTACATACAGCAGATATACATTTGCATGCGCCGCACAAATATTTGGGACGCAATATGAAGGAGAGGGAGCAGGACTTCCGTAAGACACTCGTACGAATGAAAGATTTCATATTGAAAGAAAGAATACCAGTCTGGATCATTGCAGGTGATCTCTGGGAGCATGAACGGGTGACTCCGCCAACGATCTCATTTCTTCAAAAATTATTCGCTGATGTACCAGACACAAATATTTTTATTAGTCCGGGAAATCATGATCCGTATCTACCAGACAGCTACTATGTGCATGCGCAGTGGCCGTCAAATGTAACCATATTTTCGACAGAGTGGAGTATGGTGACGCTACCTAAGTGGCAAACATGTATCTACGGAATTGGGTTTGGTGATCCGCACCAACGCGAGCATCGATTGCAACAATTTCCTGGGAAAGCCGAAGGATACAAGCATCATATTATGGTAATGCATGGTTCTGTACAGGAAATGATTGCAGAGAGCGGCTCTGACCCCTATGCTCCCGTTCATTTGCAGGAGCTTGAGGAGCTTGAGATGGACTATATTGCACTGGGGCATATTCATAAACCGCGTATTTTCTATAATCGTAAAGGAGATATCATCGCTGCTTATCCAGGTAGTCCAGAGTCATTACGAGCGAGTGAAATTGGGGAACGTCATGCGTTTCTTGGTGAATTTCGATCTGAGGAATTATATCTCGAGAAAATAGCCACACAATCTAGGCTGTATCGACGGATCGAGATCGATCTAACTGGAGTGAATGATTATGAAGAGCTCTACACGATTATAGGAGAGCAGTTACATTCTATTAATAAAGAGGAGCTATTACAGGTACATTTAACAGGAGAGATTTCGAGGCATTTACATATAGATACTCCAACCCTTGATCGTCTGGCTCGGGATTTCTTCTATATTCAATGGATGGATAGGACTCGACCGGACTATGATCTTGAACAATTAAAGCAAGAGCATTCTCTTATTGCCCACTTCATAGAGAAAATAGAACTGAAAAAGAGTATAGAGTCATCGGAAACGAAAATAGCAGAGCTAGAAGAGGCCAAGCTATTGATCCTTGATGCTTTCATACGAAAGGAAGTGAACCTCTAATGCGCATTGAAGAGATCCGCTTAAATGGCTTTGGTAAGTGGGCTAATGTCGAGTTTCGGTTTGGGGCTGGGATTAATTTGATCGTTGCTGATAATGAAGCGGGCAAAAGTACATTACTAGAGGCGATCTTTGGACTACTCTATGGAATGAAGAAGGATTATGTTAAAAAGGCGATCCGACGTGAGGAGTGGCAGCGCTATCTACCGTGGTCAGCTAAGGCGTATGGGGGAAAGATCAATTACTGTATCGATGAGAAACATTTTATAATAGAACGTGATTTCCGCAGTGATGAGCATCGACTTTATGATGCAGAGCTTTTTCGTGATCGGAGTCAAAGCTACCCGATGGATGCACGTAAGGAACGTAATTACATATTAGAACAGATTGGCCTCACGCGATCACTATTTGAGGAGATTTCCCGCATTGGCATGATCGGTATTGATCATCATCAGCATATGATGGAGTGGCTTCATCAGCAGAAGGGCTCAGAGTCAGAGGTTGCAGCTAGCTATCAAGAAATATTTTCGTTACTCGAGCAAAAGAAACGTGAGATCGGAAAAGGAGATACGGGCAAGGATACACGATTGGCACAAGCCAATTTTAGGCTAAAGGAAGCCAAGGATGAGTTAGACCGGGCGAAAGAAAGTATGCGTCAGTTGCGAAATCTAGAAGAGAGATACCGTCAGCTAGCAACAGAAATCCAATCACAAGAAGAAACTTCAAAAATTCCTAGGATTGAGATTGAACAATTACAGCAGGAACGTGAACAAGCACTCCTTAGCAAGCAACAAATGGAACGCTATCTCCAAGATATTGAGCGTATGCAGATAGAAGAAGAGGCAGTACTAGCTAACTTCACTATAGAAGATATCGATGTAAATGATTCCAAAGAGCTACATCTTTGGTTAGAAAGTCAACAGGGTGAACGCGGAGAATTGGATCTAGCGATAAATCGTTGTGATGAGAATATCGCTAAGTTCGATGAGGAGATCAAATTATTTGAAGGATTGCTACCTAAGCTATTGAAATCGCAGAGAGATAAAGAGCTTCTAAAGCAAAAGCAAAAAGTAGCTGGTCGCTTGCAAGGGGTAGCTATCATCTCTTCCCTGATCGGGTTTGGAATGATATTTAGTTTACCCTGGTATTTTGGAATTGGCGTTTGGGTCATTGCACTCATTTTCTTTGGTTTATCATTACGAACCAATCCAAATCGATCACGCCAGACTGCATATGCAAAAGATCATGAGGATCTCGATTTTATTTTGGGTCAACAGAAATTACAGCAACTCAAACAACAACGTGAGGAGCTTTATCGGACAAGGTTACAGCTAGAGAGAAGTAGGGTTAAATACAAAGAGAAGGAGTTATATCTCGAGCGATTTCAGCAGATTATTAGGCGCAAGCAAGAGCTCTTACTCAATCTCCGAGTTTCGCGTGAGGTGGATCGTCAATTTGTCGAGAGATGGAGAGTAGAAAGTACTTTAGCAAACTATAATGAAGAATTGATGATAGAGGCTTGGGTAAATCGAATCAAAGAGATTCATCTGGAGATTGACCGGCTAACGAGTTTGATTAGTCAGCAAAATGAGTGCATGAAGGAACAAGAACAACTGTTACGTGAAATGGCTCAGCTAGAGGGTGAGATGAAAAACTATCAACTGGTCTCATTAGAAGAGAAGGAAAATCGCTATTATCATGCTGCGGCTGAGAAGGATGAGTGGGAACGAAAGCGTGGCATCATCGATTTAGCGAAGCAGCTTTTTCAGGAGACGCTAGAGGAATGGAATCGTATCATTTCACCAGATCTTAGCAAGAAGACATCTGAGATCTTTTCTTTATTAACATTAGGAAAGTATGATCAGGTGCGTGCAGATCCATCGGATCGTTTTCGCTTACGTGTGGTTGAGAACAATCTTCATGCAATACGTGAGGAAGGACAGTTTAGTCGCGGTACGGAGCAACAGCTATATTTGGCCTTACGATTAGCGCTCGTCGATCAATACTCCAAGGAGCAGTATTTGCCCTTATTTTTGGATGATAGCTTTACACACTATGATAACAAGCGTTTAGAGCAAGCGTTACTCTACTTAGAAAAATTATCACTTAAGCATCAAATCTTTTTGTTCTCTTGTCAGTCTAGGGAAGAAGAGATGCTGAACAAACTAGGCATCGACTATTTCCCTGTTCAACTATGCTAAGCATTTGAAATAATTGTCCTGTCAATTGGCAAACTAAAAAGGTGGTCTTTCTCATGATCGAAAGCACCACCTTTATGTTTGTCTTTGCGACGATACACTTTTTTACTCTCTTTGACACGTGTACGCGGATTCATGCTCCAAGAATTACGGATATGCGAAAAAACATGGAGCTTCTCTTTTTTCTTTTTCATTGCTTTTTCCTCCAAATCATTTGGTATTGAATTAATGGTATCAAATTAATTATCGAATACTTGTAGCTTTATTTCAATACCCTCATGTCAAGTAGTGGTTGCTGCAAAGGTAAGTATAGCTTTCTTTTCAGCAAAAAAAAGCTATAAAAGCTTTTATAATAAAAAATTTGAATAAGTAGTGACGAAATAATGAAAAGAAGGTATAATGATTGCAGAAAGAGAAACGATGTTTCACCAGGTGAAATCATCGATTTATGTAATGCCAAAATAGAAGTTTAGGAGGACCCGTAATGACAAAGAATAATGCCTTTTCTGTACAATCAGAACTTAAGGTAAACGGTAAATCATATCAGTATTTCCGTTTACAAGGGCTTGAGGAAAACGGTGTAGGTAACGTTTCTAAATTGCCATTCTCCATAAAAGTCCTGCTCGAAGCGGCTGTTCGTCAATATGATGCGCGAGCGATTACTGATGAGCATGTTAAGCAATTGGCAAAATGGGCTGAAGGAATTGATATGAATCAAGAGGTTCCGTTCAAGCCTGCTCGTATCGTTTTACAAGACTTCACAGGTGTGCCTGCTGTAGTCGACTTAGCAGCAATGCGTGAAGCGATGAAAAATGCAGGTGGCGATCCTGAACAAATTAATCCACTCGTACCTGTTGATTTGGTTATTGACCACTCTGTTATGGTAGACGCATTTGGTAATAAAGATGCGCTAGAAACGAATATGAATTTGGAGTTTGAACGCAATGAAGAGCGTTACAAATTCTTGCGCTGGGCACAAACTGCCTTTAATAATTTCCGTGCAGTTCCTCCTGCAACCGGTATTGTTCATCAAGTTAACCTAGAGTACCTAGCTACAGTCGTAGCTCAGAAAGATGCAGATGGAACAACACAGGTATTCCCGGACTCTCTCGTTGGTACCGATTCTCATACAACGATGATCAATGGTCTTGGTGTACTTGGATGGGGTGTAGGTGGTATTGAGGCAGAGGCTGGAATGCTTGGCCAACCGCTATATTTCGTTACTCCTGAAGTAATCGGCTTTAAACTAACAGGTAAGCTTACTGAGGGCGCTACGGCTACTGACTTGGCACTTACTGTAACGAATATTCTACGTAAAAAGGGTGTAGTAGGTAAGTTCGTAGAGTTCTATGGTCCTGGACTCAGCAATATTAGTCTAGCAGACCGTGCAACGGTAGCGAATATGGCACCGGAATACGGAGCAACAATGGGTTTCTTCCCAGTTGATGAAGAGACTCTAAATTATATGCGTCTCACAGGTCGTGACGAGTCCTTGATCGAGCTCGTAAAAGCATATTACGAAGCACAAGGTATGTTCCGCACCGACGCAACACCAGATCCTGTATTTACTGATGTAATTGAGCTTGATCTATCAACGGTAGTTCCTACACTTGCTGGACCAAAACGTCCTCAAGACAAAATCAACCTAACCGATATGAAGGAATCCTACAATAACAGTATCCGTACACCAATTGATAAAGGTGGATTTGGATTAAATGAAGAGCAAATCACAAAAGCTGTTGAAGTAGAGCATACTAATGGAGAGAAAACGACACTCAAAAATGGCGCGGTGGTCATCGCTGCGATTACTAGCTGTACAAATACATCCAATCCAAGTGTTATGATCGGTGCAGGACTTGTGGCAAAGAAAGCCATTGAAAAGGGACTTAAAAAGCCAGCTTATGTGAAGAGTAGCTTGACTCCAGGCTCTCGTGTCGTTACCCAGTATCTGATTGATTCAGATGTACTTGGTTCACTAGAGGAGCTTGGCTTCCACGTAGCTGGATATGGTTGTGCGACCTGTATCGGAAACAGTGGTCCGCTGCCTGACGAAGTAAGTAAAGCGATTGCAGATAATGACCTAACAGTAGCAGCTGTACTTTCTGGTAACCGTAACTTTGAAGGCCGTATCCATGCACAAGTGAAGGCAAACTACTTGGCATCACCGCCATTAGTCGTAGCGTATGCGCTCGCTGGTACTGTAGATATCGATTTAAGCAAAGAGCCAATTGGCTATGACAATAATGATCAACCGGTATATCTAAAAGACATCTGGCCTAGCAATGCAGAGCTTCAAGAGGCAATCGCTAAAGCTGTTCGTCCTGAGATGTTCCGCAAAGAGTATGGTAATGTATTTACAGCGAATGAGCGCTGGAATCAAATCCCGGTTCCAGAGGGCAAGCTTTACGATTGGGATCAGAAATCTACTTATATCCAAGAGCCACCATTCTTTGTAGGACTCTCAAAAGAGACTGGAAATATTACAGAGATTAAAAAAGCTAAGGTCATGGCATTACTTGGCGACTCCGTAACTACTGACCACATCTCTCCAGCAGGAAGCATTGCACCAACAAGCCCAGCAGGAAAATACCTCACTGAGCATGGTGTTGAGCGTAGAGATTTTAACTCCTATGGTTCACGTCGCGGAAACCATGAAGTAATGATGCGTGGTACATTTGCAAACATCCGCATCCGTAATCAAATGGCACCAGGAACTGAAGGTGGCGTAACAACTTTCCTACCAACAGGAGAAGTCATGCCTATTTACGATGCATGTATGAAATATGTAGAACAAGGCGAATCACTTGTTGTATTCGCAGGTAAAGAGTACGGAACAGGTTCTTCACGTGACTGGGCGGCAAAAGGTACCTTCCTACTCGGCGTAAAAGCAGTCATTGCAGAAAGCTTTGAGCGTATCCATCGTAGTAACCTAGTAGGAATGGGAGTACTCCCACTTCAATTTAAAGACGGTGATTCCTGGAAATCACTTGGCATAACAGGTCAAGAGAGCTTTGATTTTGTAGGCTTAAGCAATGATGTGAAACCAGGTCAAACAATCAAAGTAGTTGCAACTCGAAATGATGGAACAAGCTTTGATTTTGAAGCAATTGTTCGTTTAGACAGTGTAGTAGATATTGATTACTACCGTAATGGTGGTATCTTACAAACAGTTCTGCGCGAAATGATGAATTAATATAAGTTTCAGTTACAGTAATAGAGATCCTTTAGGCAATCGCCTTTAGGATCTTTTTACCAACTAACAAGACTGATTACTGTTATTATTTAATATTTTTAAAATAGTTGATTAATTCAGTTGTAGGCAGTAATATAGTAACAAGATATTTTATCGCCTTAATTCATAGACTAAATTTTAGCTTAGATCAAGAGATTCAGAGATTTGGAATAAGCGAAATTAACGTCTAGGCGGAATAAGAACAATACTTAATAGATGGGGGTAGTTCAATGAAAAAAGTATTTAGTCTAGTAGTAGTAGTCTTGCTCGTAGCTGGTCTATTGGCAGGCTGTGGAGGCTCCAAGTCCGACACGGCAAACTCAGGTTCGACGAATGCTGGATCAAGCAATTCAGGTTCGACCAATTCAGGTTCGTCCAATACAGACACGAAGAATACGGACCCGATTAAAATTGGTATGAATCTAGAATTGTCTGGTGGCGTGGCATCCTATGGTCAGTCCATTGCAGAAGGTGTTGAGCTAGCTTTAGAGCAGGTCAACAATAATGGAGGAGTGGATGGCAGAAAGATTGATCTCGTTAAAGCAGATAATAAATCTGAAGCACCTGAAGCTTCAAATAATGCTCGTAAATTGATCGATCAAGACAAAGTAGTAGCGATCATTGGTGCTGCTACAAGCGGAAGTACAATGGCACAAATTGATATTACAGCAGAGAACAAGGTTGTATTACTCACTCCATCAGGAACGAATACAATGATTACGGTTAATGAAGCTGGAAACTTAAACGAGTATGCTTTCCGTACTTGCTTCATCGATCCATTCCAAGGAGAAGTAGCTGGAAACTTTGCTTGGAATGAATTAGGCGTAAAAACTGCTGCGATCTATGTAGATAATGCTGCAGACTATTCAAAGGGGTTAGCGCAATCCTTCAAAGATATCTTCGTTGCTAATGGCGGAACAATTGTAGCCGAAGAAGCATTTGTTGCTGGAGATACCGATTTCCGTGCTACATTAACAAGTATTAAGGCTAAAAATCCAGAATTCGTTTATGTTCCCGCATATTATGAAGAAGTAGGATTGATCCTAAATCAAGCCCGCGAGCTTGGATTAAATGTTGCATTCATGGGTGGAGACGGTTGGGATTCTCCAACATTGGTTGACCTAGCAGGTAAAGAAGCGCTTAATAATACTTTCGTAACCAACGCATACTCTCCTGAAGATACTGACCCAGCAGTACAAAAGTTCGTTGCTGATTTCAAAGCGAAATATGGCAAAGATCCAGATGCATTCAGTGCTCTAGGATACGATTCTCTCTATTTCTTAGCCGATGCACTTAAGCGTTCAGGTGGCGACGGAGGAGAAAAATTAAAGCAAGCAATGGAAGCTACAGATGGTCTGAGCCTAGTAACAGGAAAACTAAATCTTGATGCAAGTCACAATCCAATCAAAGGTGCTGTTGTATTAGAGTACAAAGATGGAGTAGCTAAGTTTAGAGCAAAAGTAAATCCGTAAGATAGAATCATAAAGGGTTTAGGAAGTCATGGACTTCCTAAACCCATTCAATTACTACGAACAGATCGATTACTGCTAGAATGTTAACTCGTGGGGAGTGCAAATCATGGAACAACTGATTCAGCAATTAGTGAATGGAATTTCGCTTGGTAGCATCTATGCGTTGATTGCACTAGGTTATACGATGGTATATGGAATTATTAAGCTTATTAATTTTGCCCATGGCGACGTGTTCATGCTTGGCTCTTTCATTGGCTTTTATGCAGTCACTGGACTAGGACTTGGGTTCGTCCCTGCATTAGTACTAGCAATGATTACTTGTGCCCTCATTGGTGTAGCGATCGAGCGGATTGCTTACAAACCGCTACGCAATGCAACTCGCATTGCCGCATTGATTACTGCCATTGGGGTCTCTTTATTTATAGAATATGGAACGATTTATGTCAGAGGGGCTCAACCAGTTGCTTATCCAAACAATGTATTGCCAAGCAAAAGCATTGACTTTTTTGGAGCAACAATCAACCTTCAATCCCTCCTCATCTTAGTAGTTGCGGTGGTTCTGATGTTGCTCTTACAGTTTATTGTACACAAAACGAAAACTGGTAAAGCAATGCGCGCTGTCTCCTATGATACAGATGCAGCACGACTAATGGGGATTAACGTCAATAATACGATCTCTGCTACCTTTGCAATTGGTTCCGCATTAGCAGGTGCTGCGGGAGTAATATTCGGAGTTTACTATATCAAGATTGGACCATTAATGGGAATTGTCCCTGGTATTAAGGCGTTTGTTGCTGCTGTACTAGGTGGAATTGGTATTATTCCAGGTGCGATGGTTGGAGGTCTGTTTTTAGGCGTTTTAGAAACATTGGTCAGTGCAGCAGGATTTTCGATGTGGCGTGACGGTGTTGTTTTTGTCGTTCTCATCTTGATCTTAATCTTTAAACCAACTGGTCTTTTCGGTAAAAATATTAAGGAGAAAGTGTAGGTGCAATCAATGAAACAACTCATTCAGAAAAATGGCTTATGGATTGTCATTCTCCTTTCTCTCGTTTTCTATGGAATTGTGCAATTTCTGATTTCACAACAGATATTGAATAATTACTATGCTAATATTTTTTATGTGATCGGGATTAATATCATCCTAGCAACGAGCTTACATTTGGTTATTGGTATTACAGGTCAGTTCTCTATTGGTCACGCAGGCTTTGTTTCCATCGGGGCGTATATGTCAGCGATTGTTACAATGAAATTGGGATTACCTTTCTTTGTTGCGATTCTCGTAGCTGGAGTGGCTGCTTCGATTGCAGGCCTACTCATTGGTATACCTAGCTTGCGACTTAAAGGTGATTATTTGGCGATTGCTACATTAGGCTTTGGAGAAATCGTGCGTATCATTTGGCTCAACACTCCTTATGTCGGTGGAGCTGCAGGTATGAATGTTTCGCATTTCACCAACTGGTCGTGGGTATTTTTCCTCGTAATGCTTACGATTGTCGTCATCAATAACTTTACGAATTCGACGCATGGACGCGCTTGTATTGCGATCCGTGAAAATGAGATTGCCGCGGATGCTATGGGTATCAATACGACGCTTTATAAGGTGCTTGCCTTTACGATTGCTGCATTTTTCGCAGGTATAGGTGGCGCACTCCACGCACATAATTTCTATGTGATTCAACCACCGAACTTTGGCTTTTTAAAGTCGTTTGATATTTTGATCTTTGTCGTTCTGGGTGGACTGGGTAGTCTGTCTGGTTCTATCATTTCTGCAATCTTACTTAGTATCGTTGGTTTTTATTTACAGAGTTTCCCAGAACTACGAATGGTTATTTATAGCTTAGTTCTCATACTGGTAATGATTTATCGTCCAAAAGGCTTGATGGGCTCAAAAGAATTATCCGATATCATTAAATGGCCTCTAGGTTCTAAAGGAGGGGTTTCCGATGGCAAGTGAGTTCTTGTTGCAACTAGATGGAGTTGGAATCCAATTTGGTGGACTAAAGGCCGTTCAGAATGTAAATATGCAGCTTCGTCAAGGAGAATTGGTGGGCTTAATTGGTCCTAATGGAGCTGGGAAAACAACGATTTTTAACCAATTGACTGGCGTATATGTGCCAACTGAAGGAACGATACGCTTTCAAGGTGAGGTTCTTAACGGCTTAGATCCATATAAAATTACACGTAAAGGGGTCGGACGAACCTTCCAAAACATTCGTCTGTTTGGCGATATGACCGTATTGGACAATGTAAAGGTCGCGTATCATTCCTTGTCCAAGCATTCCGTTTTTAGCTCATTCTTTCGTCTTCCTTCCCATTTTCGTGGTGAAAAGGAGATGGAGGAAAAGGCTATTCAATTTCTCAAAATCTTTAATCTAGATGATCTCAAGGATGAAGTAGCCAAGAATCTCCCTTATGGACAGCAACGACGCTTAGAGATTGCCCGTGCATTAGCGACGGATCCAAAGCTACTCTTATTGGATGAGCCTGCTGCAGGGATGAATCCTCAAGAAACCAACCAGTTGATGGAATTGATTGCATTTATTCGCCAAAAATTTGATTTGACGATCCTCTTGATTGAGCATGATATGTCTTTGGTTATGGGCGTCTGTGAACGGATCTATGTTTTGGATCACGGGCAGCTGATCGCAGAGGGAACTCCAGAACAAATTCGCAATAACCCCAAGGTGATTGAAGCATATCTAGGCGAGGAGGTCTCTTAATGTTAAAGATCAACGGACTATCCGTATACTATGGAAAAATTCAAGCGTTAAAGGAGATCGATCTCGAGGTCGGTAAAGGTGAAATCGTTACTCTCATCGGTGCCAATGGGGCAGGTAAGAGTACCTTGCTAAAAACAATCTCAGGTTTGCTACTAGCTAAAACGGGTGTGATTAAGTATCTCGACAATCCAATCACCAATAGTCCAGCGCAATCGATTGTAAAAGCCGGTATCTCTCATGTACCAGAGGGGAGACGTGTATTCGCGAATATGTCTGTAGAGGAAAATCTCGAATTGGGTGCTTATCTTCGCAAGGATAAGAAGGAGATTCGCCAAACTCTAGAGCGTGTGTATGAACTCTTTCCACGTTTGTTAGAAAGACGTAAACAGCTATCCGGAACGCTATCCGGCGGAGAGCAGCAGATGCTCGCCATGGGACGCGCGATGATGTCCAAGCCGCAGCTCCTGCTACTTGATGAACCATCAATGGGCCTAGCACCTATTCTCGTGCAGACGATCTTCTCAATCATCAAGGATATCAATCAAGAAGGAACTACAGTTCTACTAGTAGAACAAAATGCGAATATGGCATTATCGATTGCCGATCGCGCGTACGTACTAGAAACAGGTCGTGTTGTACTCTCGGGTAGTGCAGAAGAGCTTCGTGAGAGCGATCAGATTAAAGCCGCATACCTGGGAGGACATTAATCCGAAAACTGCAAACTTTGCAAATTTTCGAATTGAATGAAGGAATTTGTGGAATTGTATGGAATGTATAAAAATAGTGCGCAGTTTGCTCAAAAAAATTCAATAATTATTGAAACGGAGGCTCCATGATGAAGAAAAAAATGATGATCGTTGCTACTGTTTTACTTTTAAGTATGGCCTTATTAGTTACTGGTTGTGGTAGTAAGTCCGGAGATGGAGGTAAAGTGTATAAAGTAGCGACTGATGCTACGTATGCTCCAATGGAGTATATGAATGAAAAAGGTGAAATTGTAGGTCTTGATATCGATATTGTCAATGAGATTGCGAAAGCCGCTGGAATCAAAGTAGAAATTATCAACTACGGTTGGGAAGCATTATTTGATGCTGTGAAAAATGGCGAGGTTGACTTTGCTATTTCGTCAATTACAATCACCGATGAGCGAAAAGAAACCTATGACTTTAGCGAACCTTATTTTTATGCGAACCAATTGATCTTAGCACCTGAAGGCTCAGACGTGAAAGGTGCAGCAGATCTAAAGGATAAAAAAATCGCAGTACAGATTGGTACTACTGGACATATAGCTGTAAAAGAAATTGTTGGGGAAACAAACCCAAATATTCTTGCATATGAATCGATGCCTTTAGCGATCACTGCAATGCTTAATGGTGATACTCATGTAGCCGTTGGTGACAACTCTGTTGTTAACGGTTACATCAAGAATAACCCAAATGTAAAAGTGGTAACAATCGATGACCCGACCTTTGATCGTGAGTATTATGGCTTAATGACGAAAAAAGGAAATGCAGATGTTATTAAGGTACTCAATGACGGAATTAAGAAAATAAAGCAAAATGGTAAACTAAAAGAAGTTTCCGGTCTAGACTTAGAATAAAAATTACAAACGAAGATCTCCTAATTACTCATATTAGGAGATCTTCCCTTCTTACGTTTGGGGGTAAGCCATGTGGAATTCCTAGGACTAAAATTTGATATCGTATGGAACTATAAAGAGATCTTTTTACGTGGTTTATCGACTACGATTATTCTTACAGTGCTTGGCTATATTGGAGGTTTACTAGTTGGGTTGATGTTCGGACTCATGAAGCTATCGAAGAAAATATGGCTATACACTCCTGCCAAGCTTTATATCGATTTTTTTCGTGGTACTCCGTTGTTGGTACAGATATTGATTGTCCATCTTGCGTTAATACCGTCGATCGCTGGACATTCGCTGGGATGGTTTGTCTCAGGGGTTATCGCACTTGTTCTTAATAGTTCTGCATATATTGCAGAGATTTTAAGAGCGGGGATAAATTCGATAGACCGTGGGCAAATGGAAGCAGCACGCTCACTTGGGATGCCACATGGTATGGCGATGCGTACGATCATTTTACCGCAAGCATTTCGGAGAATGATTCCTCCGCTTGGGAATGAACTGATTGCTTTATTAAAGGATTCTTCATTAGTTTCGGTAATTGCAGCTACGGATCTGCTCTACGCTGCCAAGATCGCAGCAAGTACGAATTACCGTTTCTGGGAGCCATATCTCACCATCGCTATTTTATATCTCATATTAACCTTCCTTGCCTCAAAATTGGTTGCTTATTTGGAAAAACGCTTTAGTAATAGCTATGTGCCAAAAAAGAAAAAGAATCTCCTTGACTCTAGCAACAATCAGATGAAGAGAGGGGAGGCGTAAACATGATCAAAGTTCATGATTTGCATAAATATTTTGGCAAAAACGAGGTTCTAAAAGGAATTGACTGTGAGATCAAAGAAAAAGAAGTCGTCTGTATCATAGGAGCTAGTGGTTCAGGGAAAAGCACCTTTCTTCGCTGTCTCAATTTACTTGAAGAGGTTACTTCCGGTGAAGTGATCATTGATAACATTCGGATTAACGATCCGAAAACGGATATTAATGAGGTACGTAAAGAAGTGGGAATGGTATTTCAGCAGTTCAATCTATTTCCGCATATGACCGTACTCGATAATATTACCCTTGCTCCGATCAAAGTGCGCAGCATGAACCAAGCCGATGCTGAAGAACGTGCTCGCATGCTCCTCAAAAAAGTGGGCTTAAGTGAGAAAGAAAACGCATATCCTGAGCAGCTCTCTGGTGGACAGCAGCAGCGTGTCGCGATTGCGCGTGCACTTGCGATGCAGCCCAAGGTGATGCTGTTTGATGAGCCCACCTCTGCACTTGATCCAGAGATGGTCAAAGAGGTTCTCGATGTGATGAAGCAGCTCGCACTAGAGGGTATGACGATGGTTGTTGTGACGCATGAAATGGGCTTCGCGCGCGAGGTAGGAGATCGTGTCATCTTCATCGATCAAGGTGTCATCGTAGAAGAAGGCACACCTGAGCAAGTGTTCAATCAAACCCAGCATGAACGCACAAAGGCATTTTTAAGTAAGGTTCTATAAGGAAGTAAAGGAAGCAGGGGACGGTTCTCTGCTTCCTAAAATATATTATATTAATTATTTAATCATTTTCCCCATGCGATTTGCGGCTTCGATTACTTTGGAACTCATTTCTTTCATTTTTGGGATGGTAAGTCGATTAACGGGACCGGACACAGCGAGGGCAGCAAATATATGACCGATACGATCAAAAATCGGTGCTGCAATCGCGGATACACCAGGTTCACGCTCCTCGATACTTGTCGCATATCCGAGCTCATGAATTTGCTCTAGCTGTGCTGCAAAATGCTGTTTATGGATTCCCGCGGGCCATTCAGGATCATTGAATAGTTCCTCTAAAAGCTCCGGTTCTGCAAACGCGACGAGAATTTTGCTCGAAGCACCTACAGATAGTGGCATGCGAGAGCCGATTTGTGCAAAGCGACGCACGGTCTGAGTACTCTGAACCGCTTGAATTCGAATACGCTCTTTACCCTCACGAATATAGAGACTGATCGTCTCACCGAGCTCATCTCTTAGTAGCTCCATTTCAGGTAAAATCATCGAGAATGGATCATCGGCTTGATTAAGGCTTGCAGAAAGCTCCCAAATCCGGAAACCCAAATGATATTTTTCAGTTTTGGGATTGCGAATGATAAAGCCTTTGTTTTCTAATGATGCGAGTATACGAAAAACAGTACTTTTATGTAAGTTTACCTTTTTTGAGATCTCAGTTAAACCAAGGTCCGATGCGTCCGTAAAGCATAACAAAATATCCAATGCTCGTTCTACTGATCGTACGGTTGATTTGCCATCCTCCATCATTTCCACCTACTTTGTATAAATTACCGAATGTGTTTTGCCTAGTGAAATTATTATGACACTATCTAAGTTCAATGTCTATTCAAAATTATGTTGCTTCTAAAATGGAGTGAAAGCCGATCAATGGTCTGTTACTAAAAAGAAAGCTCCCCTTTCGTAATAGGAAAGGGGAGCTTTCGTAATCTATGGATTTACAAATAACTTACATAGATACTTCTGCAATTGTAAACGTCTCAGTAGCTCCAAGCTCAGCATGTACCTTTTTTAATACCTCATCAGCTTGTTTTACATATTGAGCAGGAACCTCGTCGTCACGAAGAATTCCATTGTGGTACAATGCTTTGAAAATCTCGATGTTATTTACTTGAACAATAGCATCAGGACTTTCTAAACGACCTTTTACTACGTCTACGAAAATACGCAAATAATAATCATATTCAATTTTACTCTTGTAAAGCTCGTAATCAAATGCAGCATACGTATAGGTGAAGGTCTCACCAAAAATAAAGCCAAGCTCCTCTAGCTTATGTCTAAGTAATCCAAACTCAAATTGTTTACCGATTAAATCTGATTGAACAACTTTCATCCTTATCTCTCCTCCACAGTGCAATTCTCCATCTATTATACCTAAATATATACCAAATGAGAAATTAAATATTTTCGACTTTTATATGACAAATTACTGGGATGGAGCAATTTCATTTTTTTCTGGGCAAACTATGTGATGATTCAGAGAAAATGCTCAGGTCGGTGTATGGTAATGCCCAAGGTACTCATTCTTCCCTTGCTCCAGATTCCTTCAGGACATCATCAGGTTGCAGATGCTATGTCACGTTGGTTAACGATAAAAATAGCGGATATTGAAATTGAGAAAATCGAGATTCTCAGTTATTTCAATCGGATTATTGAAAGGATGGTCTCTCAAGTATACCTAAAGTGGATTGATCATTTTCCACGGGTATATGATTGGCTGTATCGCTTTCTATCGTATCACCCCACACGTTCAAGAAGTGATGTTCATAAGGGGTATGAGCTACTCTTTGTACAGACGATGCGTAAGCTGATTGCACAGAGTGATCCCGATCTCATCATCTGTACCCATGCACTCCCTTCCTACCTATGTAGCCGACTTAAAATGAGTGGACAAATCACGCAGCCTGTAGTAAATGTGTATACCGATTTTTTTGTTAATCAATTATGGGGAATCGAGGGGATCGATCTTCATTTTGCTCCATCAAGCATTGTCAAAGAAGGGTTAATGCAGCAAAAGGTCAAGGAATCGAGCATTTATGTCACAGGAATCCCAGTGGATGTTGTTTTTCATCAAGAGCACAAAAAAAAGGAAATTGAAACTAACAAGTGGCACATTTTAATCGCAGGGGGGAGCATCGGAGTAGGTATCGATCCTCACTTTTATGAACGCCTCATGATGGAGGAACGGGCTAATTTTACGATTCTCTGTGGTAAAAACGAAGCACTGTATGAACAAATATCACAGCTTGAAAGTAAGCATATCCACCCATTGCATTATATAACCTCGCGAGATGGAATGAAGCAACTCTATGATCAAATGGATGCAATCGTAACTAAGCCAGGTGGTGTGACGATTACAGAGGCGCTCTTCGCTCGTTTGCCGATCTTCATTCATACGAGTCTACCAGGACAAGAGGAGATTAATCGTGATTTCTTATTTAAAGAGCATATGGCGTATCCGATTGATCTTGAACTCCCTTTAGGAGCGCAGTTGCATGAGAGATTGTCTGATCCTGGACAGCGATCCATTTTACTGGGGAACATCGACCGATATCGTATGAGCTTGGAATGGGAGAGCGGATTAGCAGCACTTATCGACCTCCTCGAGGATTCCAATACGCGAAAATGACGATGAGTAGGATAAATAATATAAGAACGATCACCCAAAAATCGTCGTCATCAAAGAAGCTGCCCATACAATATTCTCCTTTCAGATTGGCTTGTAATCTATACTACCCTTCTGCCTATAACAAGGGCACGGCGTTCGCCTATAAATGTTGAAAAGTTTCCATATTTGATCAATTGAGAAATGAAGGAATCTTTTAATAAACCGAGAATATGTTAGCTATGGAACAATTCTCAGAGGAAAAGTGAGGGGAGAACGATGGATAAGACCTACCTCTGTTGTGGCAACCAGATGCACCTAACGCTGCGTACTTTAGTGTTTAATCAGAATCGAATTTTGAATGTACCCATTTATACTTGCACCGCTTGTCAAAGAAGTGAGGTTTCAGAGAGAGTAAAACCAGAATTGACTGAGCTTGTACTTAGACTCACCTCTATGAATTTGCAAAATCAGCAGGTTGCCTTTCAGGAGTTTTCGGAGTTCTCAAATCTACTTGTTTTGGTTGCACAGGAAACAGAGGAGGACTTAATAGAAGGAATGGTCGAAGATCGTATCAATCAATTATTTGACCTCTTACTACTAGCACAATCACTCAAGGATCAAAAATGGGTAGATGAGCTATCTGGCCGCATTCGACAGGTGATCTAAAGCAGATTATGCTTAATAATAAAAGTATCCGATGGTTGCATAGAACCAACGGATACTTTTTTGTTACTATAATGAAACGGAGGGGTGGAAATCCTCTTTGTACTGTAGTTCATAAAGATTATAATAGAGTCCTTTTTTGGCGAGTAGCTCTTGATGATTACCCATCTCCTTGATCTCGCCTTTATGCAGGACGATGATTTTGTCTGCATGTTGGATCGTGGAGAGGCGGTGTGCCACTACGATTGTCGTACGATCCTTGGTCAGCTTCTTCATCGCATCCTGAATGAGGAGCTCCGTCTCAGTATCGATATTGGACGTTGCTTCATCCAATACGAGAATGGATGGATTAAAGGCTAGTGTACGAGCAAATGAAAGCAATTGCCTCTGTCCTGAGGAGAGTGTTGAGCCTCGCTCCGTAACAGGCTCATCATATTGTTTTGGCAGGCGCTCAATGAACGGATGTGCGTTTACATGCTTAGCAACCTCGATAATTTCTTCATCAGTAATCGCTGTATTGTTTAAGCGTATATTGGAACGAATATCCCCTGAGAAGAGGAACACATCCTGTAGCACGACACCAATGTTCCTCCGTAATTGATCGAGCTCAATATCGCGGATTTCCATGCCATCAATCATAATGCTTCCTTTTTGAATATCGTAGAAGCGACTCAACAGATTGATGATCGAGCTCTTACCAGCTCCCGTTGCTCCTACGAAAGCAATCATTTCCCCAGGCTTGATCGAGAAATTGATATCCTTGAGGATCCAATTGTCTTGATTATATGCGAACCACACATTTTTGAATTCGATTTCACCTTTAAAACGGTCGACATGCATTGTGTTTTCTTTATTCTTGATGCTCGGTTCTTCGTCTATGAGCTGGAAAATACGCTCAGACGATGCCATGGCGGATTGCATGATTGAATATTTCTCGGTTAAGTCATTGATCGGCTGGAAGAAGCGCCCGAGGTAATCGATGAACGCGTATAATACCCCGAACTGAATGGCGCCACTAACAACATCATGTCCTCCAAACCAGATGAGTAGTGCAAGACCAATCGAGTAGATGAAATCCATTAATGGGCGGAAAATCGAGTTGGCTTGCAATTCTTTGAGACCAAAACGAAAATACTTTTTATTCTCCTTATCAAATTCTTTAAACTGTTGTTTTTCACGTTTGAAAATCTGTACAATGCGCATTCCAGATAGGTTCTCTGCGAGTAGCGCATTCACTCTACCTAAGGCAACCCTTACTGAGCGATAGGCGTTTCGCGCGACATTTTTGTATACGATCGATACGCCAATAATGAATGGTAATGTAACAAAAGCGATCAAGGCAAGCTTGACGTTAAGCTGTAGCATGATGATGACGATACCGACTAAAATAAACACGTCTTTGAACAAGTTGACGAGAACTGCTGTAAACATTTCATTTAAGGCTTCCACATCATTCGTAGCACGAGTCACAAGCCTCCCGACAGGATGACGATCAAAGAAACTGAGGGAGAGCTTTTGCAAATGTGTAAAAAGACTACGGCGAATATCGTAGATGATCTTTTGTCCAGAGAACTGCAGGACCCGTGTCTGTACATAGTTGAGTATGAATCCTAATAACAAGATCCCTAGGTAAATAAGAGAGATCATTTTTATGGCCGAAATGTCTTGATTTTGAAAGAGCTTAACATCATCCCTGCTAAGTGGCGGTACTCCTAAGTTACCTGTACTGTCCGGTTCTTTTTCAACGCGCGTACCATCGAGTAGGTAATAGTCTTTTTCTACTTGAACGATATGTGCACGCGGTAAAGAGGGGTCAGGTTCCTTGAGCTTGGATTCGCGAATATAGATTTTTCCGTTATACGTTACGCCTTCAGTTGGATTCTGACCTTCTTCGTAGACGACCAACGTTTTGCCAATCCCATTGAAATGGTCATCGATCGCAATTTTGATCAAATATGGACCGGCCAAATCGGTTGCCGTAATAATCAGGAGCAACAAGATCGAGCCAATGACAAGCCACTTGTATGGTTTCACATAACGAAGCAAGCGCCTCATCAGTTGCGAGTCATATACTTTACCTAAGCTTTCTTCTTCATGTATATTAGCGCTCAAAATCTCACTCCCTTTATTTTTTATCTATATCGTTTCGATTTACTGCGAAGTTTTTCCGTTGACTACGTAGATTTTACGATGTCTTCTCAATCAACTCTTCGAGTAATTGCTTGCGATACATTTCCGTATATATCCCGTTACGTGCAACCAACTCATCGTGCTTACCTTGCTCCACGATCGCTCCATCATCTAATACGATGATTTGATCGGCTTCTTTGATTGTAGAAATACGGTGGGCGATGATGATGCTCGTGCACTCACGCATGATCTCTTTGAGACGGCGGAGGATATTTTCTTCGGTTTTCGTATCGACTGCAGATAGACTATCATCAAGAATCATGATGCTTGGATTTTTGATGAGGGCACGTGCGATGGAAATCCGTTGCTTTTGTCCACCGGATAGGGTGACACCGCGCTCTCCGAGAAGTGTGTCGAACTGATTCGGGAAGTCGATAATATTGTCGTATACTTGTGCATCCTTAGCCGCTTGAATGACCTCATCCTCCGTCGCATCGTCGAGTCCAAAGGCGATATTGTCGCGAATGGTCGTCGAGAAGAGGAAATTATCCTGTGGCACATAGCCGATATTTTGCCGTAGTACGTCTAAGGGGATCGACTTGATCGGGTGGCCATCAATTTTGATGCTACCTTCTTCTATATCAAAGAGTCGGGATATGAGATTGACGAGCGTCGTTTTCCCACTCCCCGTTTTTCCGATAATGGCAAGAGTTCCACCGACGGGAATACGGAGATTAATATTTTTCAATACATAAGCTTCCGTATTTGGGTAACGGAAGGAGAGATTTTCAATATCGATCTTACCTTTAATCTCTTTTATCGAATGATCTGTGTTTTCGTCATCAACGATTTCAGGCTCAGTATTGAAGATTACATTCAGACGTGCCATGGAAGCAGAACCACGCTGAAATATATTGATCATTTGACCGATTGCCATCATCGGCCATGTGAGCATGCCGAGATAAGTAGAAAAGGCTACGAAATCACCCAGTGTAATTTCTTGATTCAGTACGAGCATACCGCCATAGCCTAATACGATTAGAAGACTTAAGCCTGCGAAGAGTTGAATGATTGGATGAAATATTGCTTGAACCTTGATCAGGCTTAGATTTTTATTCACATAATCTTGATTCGCTTCAGTAAATTTCTCAATCTCCGCTTGCTCCTGCACAAATGCCTTAACAACACGCATACCAGAGAAGTTTTCTTGTACTTTGTTCGTCACATTGGAGAAAGCCTCCTGTGACTTACGAAAGCGTTGATGGATCGTTTTCCCGAATTTTTGTGTCGTTAGTGCCAATAGTGGCAACGGAATGAGAGCGAGCAATGTGAGCTTTACACTAATGGTCGTGAGCATCATGATGAGCACCAAGGTGACCAATATGATCGTATCGAAGAACATAATCACACCACCGCCCATAGAGAAGCGAACGGCGCCGATGTCGTTGGTGGCATGAGCCATCATATCGCCAACCTTGTTGTGGTTGTACCAGTTCGGTGAGAGCTTTTGTAAATGGGTGAAGAGCTTGTTTTTGAACGTGTATTCAAATGTTCTTGCTACTCCAAAAACAAACCATCTCCATAAAAAACGAAATATTACCGTGAAGATCGCGATCACAATAATGATTCCCGCGAATTGGAGCATTTTTTGTGAAGTCATCTCTCCATTTTTCAATGTATCGGTAAATGCACCGAGTACCTTAGGTGTAATGAGCTGAATGAGATCCAAGATCAGCAACCACAGGATCCCAAGCATATACCGTTTTCGATGCTGGAGAATGAATGGTTTTAAAGCTAAAAAGTGTTTCATGCTCCCTCTCCTTTTCTTCTCTCTGTAGTATAAATATTTCGGTAGTCGAATTTATATTTTACTCCGAGTATGTAATTTTGTAAAGATTCCAACCATTGTTAAAATCAAAATGAATACAAACATTCATCTGTATTACTTGAAGCTCAACATGTTGGATATAGATATGTTAAACTGATATTATTGAATGAGGTTGTTCAAGAACTTGATTGAAAGGAGATATACATATGTACAAAGAAATCACAAGCATGGAGGAATTGCAGCAGTTTTTAGCACAGGATGGAAAGAAGCTATTATTAAAGCATAGCACGACCTGTCCAGTGAGTGCCAAAGCACATCAGGAGTTTATAAGCTATTTAGAAGAGACAGATGCTGCTCTAGGAGCTTTAGTTAAGGTTATTGAGTCTCGCCCTGTTTCCAATGCGATTGCAGAACAGTATCAAATCAAGCATGAGTCACCACAAATCTTTTTATTCGATGGCAAAGAAGTGCTCTGGCACACATCCCATCACCGCATCCGCAAAGACGCCATCATCGAGCAAATAAATGGATAAAGGAAGCAGGGGACGGTTCTCTGCTTCCTTTTTCATAACATATAATGAATGTTTATAAAGAGGATAGAGTAAGATAGATTAGAAAAATCATCATACATAGCAAATAAGGATAATGATTAAAAAAAGGACTGAGTGACATATATCAAATCACTTTGTCCTTTTCATTTTGTAATCTTTATTTTTCAGTTATGGTTCTAGTTGCTATAATCTACAAGTCAGACTTCTATAGGTTCACTTCTAATCTCCAGTACATCCCCATCACTTAGTAGCTGATCGAGTGTTGCGGGTTCTCCATTTCGCAACACCTGTACCTTAACCCCAGGCATAAAGCTAGGAACCTGATAATCTACATACCGAAACAAATCCGAATACGTTGGGTTTGGCAATGGGTGATGCTCAAAGGTGATCACAACGCCATCGGTTAATGGTGTATCTGGACTAGCTGATTCCCCATTTACAAGTAGTTTCATAGAGGTCGTAGGTATATGAATAACTTCATCGTTAAAATACACGCGTAGCGATAAGCCATTCAGATCATCTACAGGTAAAAGCTCACCGATTGTAGGGATGGGCTGCTCTTCCTGCTTGAACGTAATGGTGTCGCCGCTTTGCAATGGAGAATACAGATTTCCTAGTCGATTGCCAATTTCAATCTCTGTCTTAAATTGCTCAAATTGCTTCTGTTCACCATTGATCGAATATTGCATCGTCTTCTGCAATGGCAAGGTGAGTCCAATTTCATCCTTAATATCGAATAAATTTTTTGGTAGATGTATCTCGACCTCATCTCGCTCAACAAGTACCCGTTCCCAGTCAGCAATTTCTCCGTTGACTTTTGGGATCGGTGAGAAGGAGTAGGGCTTACCATTGATGGTCAAGTCCATCGTCGTGACTTCATCCATCACCTCGATCAGCTTTACGATTGCAGATTCCCCGTCCGTTCCTGGAATGACCTCAATGCGATCATCATTCGTAACGAGCGTATCGAGTGCTGCGGCCTCTCCGTTCACCGTAATTTGTGGTGGTGTGCCATGGGTTCCTGGGAACATCTTGATGCGATTATTTATTTTGATCGTTGTGGCAAGCCCTGGTCGACCGTATAATCTCTTAATATCAATTCCACAGGCAATCAGCGCCTCACCAACACTTATTTCGCGTAGATCAAAGAAACGATAAGGCTTTTGATTCACTTCGATTGATAGATACTTGACCGGATGCTCACGAGCGGCGACGGCAATACCGACAGGAGTTACCATTTCCGGTCCACGTAATTTCTTATTTTTGTTTGTTAGGTTTTGGATCGCATCGACACCGCGGACAGCGACGCGCTGATCTGAAATGCCAAGAATATGAGCGACTGCAGGACCGATTCCGGGTGTTAGACTGCCACCGCCGATAAGAATGACCGCTTGTGGAGTCTTGCCATTTAGCTCAATGATTCGTTCAGCAATGGTATTGGCTAAACGCATGACTTCATCTTTAATACCACTGATCATCTCTGTGCGCGTAAGCTCTTGCTTGAGTCCTAATATATCAGTAAAAATAATGTTTTCCTTTTCATTGAGATCCCGCTTTACTTTCTCCGCGTCGGGGAAATCGAGTAAGTATGTTTGCATCAATGCATCTGTGATCTCATCACCAGCAATAGGAACCATGCCATAGGCTGTGATTGTACCACCATCGGTAATGGCAATATCGGATGTACCTGCTCCGATATCAACTAATGCGACATTAAGCCTCCGCATTGTTGGAGGGATCAAGACATGTATGGCTGCAATCGGCTCTAACGTTAGCGCTGACATCGTTAGGTTTGCCCGCTTTAGTGATGCAAGCAGGTTATCGATAACGATACGCGGTAGGAAGGTAGCGATGATTTCTACTGAAGCTACATCCCCGCGTTGGTCGATCAAGTTACCGATCGGGGAATGATCGAGTAAAAACTTGACAACGCTATAGCCGACACAATAATATTGTGTATTGTCCTCTTCATTTCTGCTCATCGCGAGTTCTCTTTGTGCTTGCTGAACCGCGCTTAACTCGAGTGTGAGGATCTCTTCGCGCATCAGTGGCGGATGGCCTGTAATCTCGTAATCGAGTTTTACCTTGCGTGTGATCAGTGATCGTCCCGCTGCAGCTACAGCAACCTGCTCTAAGGGGCCGAATTTACTCTCTAGCCGTTCCTTGACACGTTTGATTGTGCTTGCGACTGCAACGACATCATGAATCTGACCATCTAACATGGAACGCTCTTGATGCTCTTCTTTCTCCATCCCAATCACATTGAAGTGATTATCTCCATCTGACTCCAATAAGATCCCAACGACACTACGAGTTCCGATATCTAAAGAAAATATAGGGTTGTTTAGTTGGGACATGGGAACTCTCCTTTGAAATCAAAA
>JACDJB010000699.1_pt1 | contig 31386 bp, 24 predicted proteins | sample 7454121 | NCBI WGS metagenome assembly JACDJB01 (sample SAMN14253290, study PRJNA609438) | sludge metagenome | isolation source: sludge after 25d culture with pyrite | collected 2018-12-20
CGCCTCGGTGCGGCTGGACATCCGCCGCATCCAGGCCATCAAGGCCGGCAACGACGTCATCGGCAACCGCACCCGCGTGAAGGTGAAGAAGAACAAGGTCGCCCCGCCCTTCACCGAATGCGAGTTCGACATCATGTACAACGAGGGCATCTCCAAAACCGGTGATGTCCTCGACCTGGCGACGAACTATAACATCGTCGACAAACGGGGCGCCTATTTCCGCTACAACGACATGTTGCTCGGCCAGGGTCGGGAGAACGCCAAGGTCTTTCTGGCCGAGAACCCAACCGTTCTGGCCGAACTTGAGCGCCGAATTCGCGGCGAGTCACAACTGACGGCTGTCGTAGAGACCAACGGCGATGGCGATGGCCTCGGCATTGAGGAAGAGGAATTCTAGCCGGACGCATTATCGCGCGGAACGACAGAACTTCTGTAAGGCATCAGGGGTAGGATAGAACAAGGACGGTTTGCGAGATCAACCATGAAAAATGGTTGACACAAAGGCCTCCCTTGCTATAATCCTACCCTATTGAATTAACACTTGGCAATGTTCTAACCCCCATTGAACAACGCACAAAATGAATCACGCGCCGGTAAAGCTCCGGCACGATTTCAAAATCGCCTTTGCAGGAGAGTTCTGTCATGAGTGCAGACCCTATGGAAATGACTACCGAAATTACCCCCGAGACCGCGCCCACCACCATCGCGGATCTCGCGCCCAAAATGCAGTTGAAGGGCACTGTGAAGCGCCTCGAATTGTACGGCGCTTTCATCGATCTTGGACTGGATGCAACCGGTCTGATCCACATCTCGAAGCTTGGTGGCGAACAGGTCAATCGTGTCTCTGACGTGCTCAAGGAAGGCGATGAAGTCACTGTTTGGGTAGAGAAGGTGGACCCGGAGCGCCAGCAGGTCATGTTGACCATGGTCCCCCCCCTGGCCGTTGACTGGAACGAACTGAAGACCGATCAGACATACGAAGGTAAAGTAACCCGGCTGGAGACGTTCGGCGCGTTCGTGAGCATCGGGGCGGAGCGTGAAGGCCTCGTCCACATCAGCGAGTTGAGCCACAACTACGTCAAACACCCCAGCGAGGTCGTGAAAGTCGGCGATGACGTTCAAGTGAAAGTGCTGGGGTTCAATCGCCGGAAGCGACGTATCGACCTGAGCATGAAGGCGCTGACGGAGAAACCCGAGGTGGAGATGGTTGCGCCCCAGCCGCGCCAAAGCGGCGGTGGAGGCAAGCGTCGCAACAACCGCGAGCGCGTTGAGCCGGAAGTCTACGAGATCGTCGATGACGAAGTGGAAGAAATACCCACGGCGATGGAGATCGCCATGCGCCGAGCGCTCGGCAATGATGCTGTAGCAGCCATGAAGACTGAGCAACACGGCAGCCGCAAGGGCAAGAAGGCTCACCGCGAGGATCAACGCCGGCTTCAGGAAGAACTTCTGAAACGCACGCTGACGATGCAGAGCGATAACTAGGGTCCTGCTCCAACTGCAATTGAACCGGCCGGGGGGCTAGAATACGCTCCCCGGCCAGTCGATCATCACGGCGTCCAGCTCCGTACCGGCCGCCACCTCTCTAACCCCTTCCGGCACAACTACAAGTGCATTAGCTTTGGTCAGGGACGTCATCACGTGCGATCCCTGATTCCCCGTCATGCGCGCCACATACCGGCCATCCTCTCGGCTCACAACGGCGCGCAGGTAACTTTCCCGGCCATCCGATCGAGTATCTTCAAGGAAAACGGCGCGCACACGAGGTCGTTCCAGCGTTCGATGTCCGCCCATCTTGAGGATGGTCGGCCGCGCAAACGTCTCGAACGAAACCATCGCCGAAACCGGATTGCCCGGCAATCCCAAATAGGGGATCCCGCGATACGCGCCAAAGGCCAGGGGTTTGCCGGGTCGCATACGTACCCGCCAGAAAGCCACATCGCCCGATTCATCGAGAACATCCTTCACGACGTCATAGGCGCCAACAGAGACACCGGCCGAACTGACCAACAGATCAACGCCGAGCGAAACGGCCATCTCGAGCTTATCTCTCACGTTGGCCGTTGTATCCCGAGCGATTCCCAGTTCCACCGGCTCGCCGCCCAATGCGCGGACTTGCGCCGCCTGGGCATAACTATTGCTATTCCGTATCTTCCCCGGCGACAACGGCGCGGACACTTCAACAAGTTCGTCGCCTGTCGCCAGCACGCCGACACGCGCTCGCCGCACCACCGTGACTCGTTCCTGCCCCAGGGCGGCAAGGACGCCAATTTCCTGCGGTCGCAGAACATTACCGGAGGAAATTACTGTTTCCCCGGCGCGAATATCTTCGCCCGGATAGCGAACGTAGTCGCCCGGTTTGACACTCCGTCCGATGCTTACGTACGCGGGCAAGGGTCGGTTTGCGTCCCGCCACGGCTCGTCGGTATCCTCGACCGGAACCACGGCGTCGGCCCCATGCGGGAGCGGCGCGCCGGTCATGATGCGAGCTACCGTCCCGGCAGTGACTTCGACAAGAGGAGTTGCGCCGGCGGCGATGTCGCCTATCACGCGCAAACGAATCGGAGATTCGGAATTGGCGCTCATTAGGTCGGCCGCTCGCACCGCGTAACCATCCATCGATGAATTGGCAAAGGGCGGCAAGTCATCTTGTGCCACAACCGGAACAGCAGGCACACGCCCCAAAGCGTCCGACAGCGCCACGACTTCGGCCGGCAATACAGATACGCGGGCCAAAATCAGGGCCAGAGCTTCACGAACGGTTAAATCTTCTATTGATGCCATAGAACCGCGCCATACAGGGGCGTATTAATTGTGCATGCAGGCAATGGGATTGCCGTCCACACAGGCATCGCAAAGCGACTCATAACTTATGCCGCCAGACGCCCATCCAGTTCCAACTCAGCCGCCGCATCTTTCATGGCATTCAGAACGTTGTCGATATGAGTCCACAACTCCAACTCGCCGCCAAAGCACGCACGGCCGAACGCTTCCGTAATGACAACAACCTCATCCCGATCTACACCGGCGGCAAACCGTCGATCTTTCCACTTCTTGCGTATGGAGTCCAGCGACACGTCAGCGATATTGCGCGACGACTTGACCAACGTGGTCGCAATAATGAGGCCCGTGATCTCGTCACACGCCACGAGCGCGAAGTCGATCGGTTTCTCACGTTCCACGCCGGTTCCTTCGGTATAGTGAGAGAGGATGATACGAATGGTTTCCTCATCCCAACCCTCGGCCCGCAAGATGCCGGCGCCCTTGCTGGGATGTTCATTGAGATTGGGGTGAATTTCCCAGTCAAAGTCATGAAGAAGCCCGACGATTCGCCAGTAGGCTTCATCCTCATCCAGTTGACGCGCGTACGCCCCCATGGCCGCGCTCACGGCCAACATGTGTCGCCGCAGTCCCCTGTCCTGGACGTAACGACAAACCAATTCCCAGGCATCTGCCCGATCTTTCAATTACTCACCCTCTGCTTGCTCGCCCTGGGCTTTCGGCCCTTTGGCCCCGCAATCACAACCGCCGTTCTCATGTTTGGAACAGCCCGCCTCGGCCTTTTTCTTGAGGGCCTCCAACTCTTCCAGAGGCTCAATCTCGTGGCGGAAAACCTCATGCACAGCTTCATCAACTGCGACCAGAACTGAGTCGCGCAGTGGCCGAACGTCGATAACCTTGCCCTCGCCATGAGGCGTGCCGATTGTCTTGCCCATTTTCGGCAATTGTTTCTTTGCCTCGACGTACTGCTCGTACTCATACACAAGACAGCAACGCAGACGGCCGCACATCCCCGTGATCTCTTGCGGGCTGAGGGAGATCCCCTGTTCCTTGGCCATGCGGATCGAGATAGGGCTAAAATCCGTCAGGAAAGTAGAACAACAACGTGGAATACCGCACGCGCCATAGCCACCCATCATCTTGGCAACATCGCGCGGGCCAACCAGTTGCATCTCGACTCGCGTCCGGTAAATTCGCCCCAGGGCGCTCTGAACGCCACGCAGATCAAGCTTCTTGTTCTCCGTTGTATAGGCAATCGTCAGCCACGATCCGTCGAAGCTATATTCGGCCTTGACGAACTTCGCATCCTTGATTCCCGCTTTGGACGCTTCCTCGCGGCAGGTGATGAGTGCGTCGAGCTCCTTGGATTCCCAAACCTGCTTCATCACCAGATCGCGCGGCGTGGCCTTGCGCTGCACGGCGCGAAGCCCTTTCTGTCGATTCACCTCTTCGGGATCGATGAAAGCAATCACCTGTCCCAACTGCTTGCCGCGCTTGGTCTCGACGATCACATGATCGCCGGCGACCAGGTCCTTTTGGGAGCCTACCTTGAAATGGTAAAGCTTGCCCAGTTTCTGAAAGCGAACTCCAATGTAGTCGGAGATTTCGCCGGGAGCCATTACTGTGGCCATTGGCTTGTTCCTTGTATCATAAATTATCGGATTTCCGGCTAACAGTTTACCGGAAACGCCCCCACCCCGGCAACTTGGTAAAGCAAAAGGGACGAGTGGTCGACTTGCGACCCCTCGCCCCCCACATTGTCATCACACCGATTGGTCAACCGATCATCGTGATAGGAATGAAGTTTTCCGATTGAACCTGCAATGTCAGCACACTGACCCGCGCCGCTACATCGCGCGCAATCCGACGAATGGCCAGAGCCGCCTCGGAGTCGGGATGCACGACGACAATCGGTTGCCCGCTATCACCACCCTTACGCACATCGGCCGAAAGCGGGATAGACCCCAGATAATCAGTGTCATAATCCCGCGCCAACTGCTCACCCGCACCCGTGCCGAAGAAGTCCCCGCTCATGTTCTCGATGACGCCGATGATCGGCACCTCCAGCTTTTCGAACGTCTTCAATCCGCGCACGGCATCGGACGCCGCCACCTGCATGGGCTGAGTGACGACAATTGCGCCGGAGAGCGGCAGCACCTGCGCCAGCGTCAGCTGTGCGTCACCCGTGCCCGGCGGCAAATCGACAACCAGGTAATCCAGTTCGCCCCAATTAACATCGGTCAGTAATTGACGAATGGCGCTATGGAGCATCGGGCCGCGCCAGATCAACGGCTGATCGGGCTTAACCAGGAACGCCATGGAGATGAATCTCACGCCGTAATTCTCGGCCGGCACCATCTTGCGATTGGACGGCGGCGGCATTTCGCCCTTGCCCATCATCATCGGCACGTTTGGGCCGAGGATGTCGGCGTCCAGCAGACCGACGCGCGCACCTTCCATCGCCAGCGAAATCGCCAGATTGACCGCCACGGTCGTCTTGCCTACGCCGCCCTTGCCGCTGGAAACAGCGATTGTATTGCGGAAGTTCTGGCCAATCTGCTCGCCGATCCGGCGATCTGACGGGACATTGGAATCCCACTGGATTGTTACCTGCCCAAGACCGGGAATAGCGGCCAACGCGGCGCGCGAATCGCTCTCCATCTTGCCGCGCAGCGGGCAGGCGGGAGTCGTCAACATGATCGTAAAGGCCACATCGTTGCCTTCGATCTTCAGATTGCGAATCATATTCAGGGAGACGAGATCACGATGTAACTCAGGCTCAATAACGGTGGATAGAGCCTTCAGCACCACATCTTCGGTAACTCCCGACCGATCGTTGATTTGTCCGTACATGTGTTATCACTCCGGCCGCCGGATAAACGAAATCGCCCCCGTGGAGCGACTTCGGCGGCACAACTATTGACGGGCGAACTGCGGGATACGGCTTCAGGCATGACCGGGCCGGCCTATCGCCGGCAACCCAGCCGGCTCCTTAATACTGCAATCCCCGGTAATAGAGTTGCCGGGCCACTGCGTCTGCGATTCGCTGCTCTCGATCTTCGCCGTCTTTGTCTTTCTTCTTGACCTTCGCCGCCTCGGCCATTTGCCGGGCAAGCTCCTCTGCTTCGGCTTTTTTGGGCGCAATTTCGCGCCAGTAGCTCAGCGGCTTGCTCAGCCGCTCCTTGTCGTGGATGTGGGCAGTGGATCGGTCGTAGCTCGCCAGCTCGTAGTCGTGATCCATCTTAATCGCATCGAACGGACAGAACTCGGCACAGAGGCCACAGTTCATGCAAATGTCAATATCGATGAAGAACTTCTCCGGCTCCGGCTTCGGCCGGCCGTTTGGCTGCTTGCCGCGCTCGATCCAGATGCACTGCGGCGGACAAACCTTGGCGCAGATGCCACAAGAGGTACACCAATCATGCCCCCAGCGCTGCCCCGGCGGCGGATCATCCGTCACAAGGAAGGGGACAAAGCGAAACCGCTCCGGCGTCGGCAGTTTTTCTTCGGGGTAGAAAACTGTCTTGACGCCCTCGCCAAACGGACTCTGGCGAACCTTAAAAGCCTCTTCGTTGTAGTAGCGGCCGCCTTTCCCGGCCCATTTCAGGTCGTCAACGTAGGATTGAACGAAATGGCGGAGGACAACCCCCATGCCTTTGACAATACCTAATCCGTACATGAACTCTCCCGTTTGATCGTGGAACGGCGTTGCCTCATATGGCATTGACGCTGTTCCACGTTGCGCCTCTTTAACGATCTACTTCACCAAGAACAATATCGATGCTGCCGAGGATGGCAACCACATCGGCCACCTTATGGCCGCGCGACATCGGCCCCAAGGCCGTCAGATTAATGAAGGATGGCGCGCGCACGTGATAACGTTCGGGGTTGCCGCCGCGGCGCTTGGCTGTCACATAATAGCCAAGCTCGCCCTTCGGATTCTCAACTCGACCGTACGATTCACCCGCGCGTGGCGCGCGCAGCGCATATTGTGGTTTTTCACCGAACACCGGCGCGCCATCGGTCCGCTTCAGATGGGGCAATACCTGCTCCAGGATGCGCAAGCTCTGCCGCATCTCATCCACGCGAATCAAGTAGCGATCATAGATATCGCCGTTGTAGCGCACGGCAACGTCGAAGTCGAGATGGTCGTAGTACGAATATGGCTCCGCCCGACGAATATCGTAGGGCACCCCGCTGGCGCGAAGTAGCGGCCCGGCAGTGCTCATGGCAATCGCATCTTCAGGCGTCAAAATGCCGACGCCAATCGCGCGGGCGCGCACGATCTCATTGTTCGTCATCAGATCGTCGCCCTGATCCAGCACCTTCGGCAACCGATTATAGATCATCTCTTCCAGGAACTTCATCGTTGCCACGCCGCGCACTTCATCGGGCAAATCATAGGCCACGCCGCCGAAGCGCATGTAGTTGCAAAGCATGCGCGCGCCGGCGGAAGCCTCGAAGAAGTCGAGGATCAACTCGCGCTCCAGATAGTAGTAGAGCATGGGCGTTTGCAGCGCGCCCAGGTCATTGAGCAAAAATCCCAATGCCCACAAATGGTTACAAATGCGGGTGAGTTCGACCATCAGAATACGAATCCACTCCGCGCGCTCCGGAACGGTTATTCCGAACAGCTTCTCGACTGTAATTGCATAGCCCAGGTTATTGGACATGGACGATAGATAATCCAGCCGATCGGTGTAGGGCATGTTCATGATGAACGTATTGCGCTCACCAATCTGTTCGTGGTTGCGATGCAGATACCCCATCACAGGCTTGAGGTCGACAACAGTCTCGCCGTCGAGCGTGACGACCATACGGAACACCCCGTGGGTAGACGGATGTTGTGGCCCCAGATTGACCGTGACCTTGTCCGTCTTCAGGCCGGGTGTGGCATCGCGCGAATAGGACAGGCCGAGATAGACGTCGGTCTCTACGTCATATTCGTCGCCGGTGGGAGTCCATCCGGGCGGGTACTGGACGTTCTTTCCATACGGGTTCCGCTCTTCCGCGCGAAAGACGCTGCCGTCGGGCCAACGGCTGCCAAATGGCTTGTAATCTTCCTCAAAGAACGCTTCCTTCCAGTCCTTGCGTAATGGGTGGCCGTTGAAGCCATCCCAGGTCAGAATTCGACGCAGGTCGGGGTGGCCCTGGAAATGGAAGCCATACATATCATACGCTTCACGCTCCTGAAAGTCGGCACCCGGGAAGATGGGTACAAGAGACGGCAGCGTCGGCTCATCACGGTTGACCTGAGCCTTGAGAACAACCGGCCCGCCGCCGCGGGCGATGTTATAGAGGTGATAGACCACCTCCAACTTACCCTCTTCGATGTAGTCAACGCCGGTGACGCTGGAGAGATAATTGAACCCCAGATCATCACGCAGCGTCCTGGCGACTTCGGCTATTGAGTCGGCATAGACGACCAGCCCCTCATACCCCTCGCGCGTATCGTCCGATACGATATTGGGGTGCAACTCTTTCAGTTTGGCGGTCGCTTCCTGCGCAGGGGTTAGTTCGGCGCCGGTCTCGGGGGCGTCCGTCGTGGGTTCGAGAATTGTGTCGCTCATCACTTCTCCAGTGAGTGTTTATCAACAACTTGCTTCGAGCTAGGCGGCCGCCTGTTCAATCTCTTCGGCAATCGGGGCCTCGGCCTCATGCCTGGCCGCTTCCTGCCGGATGATGTCGAGTTGTCGCACGTCCACAAGATCGGGACCAAGCACGGGAACAGGATAGAGGCCTGCCGTGGGATCTTTCTTGTTATACCAGGGTGCAGTGGCGATAGATTGCTGATCGATTTTCTCCTGCAGTGCGATCAAACCATTGATCAACGCCTGGGGAGTGGGCGGGCAACCGGGAACGTAGACGTCCACCGGCAAAAATTTGTCGATACCGTCAACAACGTTGTACCCCTCTTTGAATGGGCCGCCTCCGGACGCGCACGCCCCCATGCTCAGGAGATAACGCGGCTCAGGCATCTGGTTGTACAGGCGAACGATTGTCGGAACCATCTTCTTGGTAACGGTACCGGAAATAATCATCAGGTCAGCCTGGCGCGGCGTCGCCCGGAACACTTCCATGCCGAAGCGTGCCAGGTCATAACGACTCGAAGCAGTGCAAATCATTTCAATGGCGCAACAGGCCAAGCCAAACGTTACCGGCCAAATTGAGTTTCGACGTGACCAGTTGTAGGCCGGGTCCAGTAACTTGGCGATGTTGGTTATGAAGACATTGTTCGCCAGCTCATCGGGGACAGTAACGTCTGCGCCGGCGGTTCCCGTATTCGCTACGGTCATAGCTATGTCGCCTCCTCATACCAAACGGTTAAAATATCAAGCAATAGCTGCTCGGTTACCATAGCTGTATCATCCTGGTATCCGGGCAAGGATTCTACCATGGCGATCAATTCCTCCAGGCCGATTTCAACAGGTGTGCGGCCCGGAAAATGCTCCATCAACGAAACCACGATGGCATAGGTCGAATCCCAGTACAGTTCAGGTTCGTGATCAGACAATGTGCTTGTCCCGATTTCACAACGTAAATAAGTATAGTCCATAGTAGTAAGTTGGTCGAATTGTAGCAAGGTAAATCAGGCCGCCAGACGTTCTTCGACAGGCCCTTAGGCTCGAACTGCACACACATGCGCATCCTGCTCCTATCCCCCTATCACGGCGGCAGTCATCAGGCGTGGGCCGAAGGCTACAAAGCCCACAGCAGCCACACAGTCGATCTATTGACATTGCCTGCGCGCTTCTGGAAGTGGCGAATGCACGGCGGGGCGATCACCCTTGCCCGTCGTTGGCTCGCTATGGCCGCGCAACCACCCGACCTCATTCTGGCTACCGATCTGCTTGATCTGACGACCTTTCTCGCCCTGACGCGCGCGCAAACGAGCAATCTCCCGGTCGTGCTCTATATGCACGAGAATCAGTTGACCTATCCTCTACCCGATGATCCGACTATCGGGCCGATGCGTCGTCAACTTGGCGAGCGCGACCGGCATTACGCATTCATCAACTATGCTTCGATGCTGGCCGCCGATCAGGTCTACTTCAATTCCCGATACCATCTCGACAACTTCTTCGACGCGCTGCCGCCCTTTCTCCGCCATTACCCCGAATACAACGAACCGGACACGGTCGACATCCTGAAGCGCAAAAGCAGCGTCCTGGCTGTGGCCGTTGACTTTCACCACCTCGACCCTGAGCCGCTTGATGCGCTTGATGCACATGCCGAACCGCTCATTCTGTGGAACCAACGCCTGGAATCCGACAAGAACCCGGAGCAGTTCATCACCCTCCTGGCCGAGCTGGCGACCGAGGGTGTGCCATTCCGGGTTGCGCTATGCGGCGAGCGGTTCGGGAAACCGACGGCGAAATGGGAATCGGCGGTAGAAATGCTGGGCATGCGCGTCATCCACAACGGTTATGCCGACAAGGATCACTATCGGCGCCTGCTGTGGGAGGCAGACATCACCGTCTCCACAGCCAATCACGAGTACTTCGGCATCTCGATCCTGGAAGCGATCTATTGCCACACCTATCCGCTCCTGCCGGCGCGATTGAGCTATCCCGAACTCATCCCGCCGCGGTTCCACGCCGATTGCCTCTATCGGGGACGCGTCGATCTCATCAACCGATTGCGGTGGGCGCTGTCCAACCCGCCGGCGACCCGGGAGATCGCAAAAAGACTCGCCCCGGAGATAGCTGTCTACGATTGGCGACGGCTGGCGCCCCACTACGACGAACGATTCGCGGCCGTCGGCTCCTGAGCCGTTCGCCGAAACCAAAACCACGCCGAGTGCCAGGGCGGCCGATCCTCAATCTGAGTGATGCCGTGCTCCACACGCCCCGACCGGAACAAGCCGCTCATCAGGTTCATAACCGTCTCTTCCTCGATACCGTGGGGGCGCTCGTCGTTTTCGTTTGCTCCCTTGTCCCGGAGGTGAGCAAACAGTACATAGAGGCCCCCCACCCGCAACAGGCGCGCAACTTCGTCCCGATAGGCTCGCAACATGGCCTCGGTAAACGAATGCATGCAACCGATATCGATCACCAGCTCATAGGGCGATTGCAAAAACGAGAGATCCGCGGCCGACGCGATATGAAAACGAGCCGCTGCGAGCACTCCGGCAGCCGCCGCTCGATGGCGAGCAATCCCAATCGCCTTCGGGATAAAGTCGATCGCGTCCACCTGCCATCCAAGACGGGCCAGATAAATAGCCGTCCGACCATAACCGCAACCCAGATCGAGGGCGCGACCTATGGGTAATTCGGCCGCCAGTTCCATTATCTCCGGCGGCGGCAACGGATCATCCCACGGCACGCGTTCTGCTTCATACCGTTCCATGAATCGATCGTAAGTAGAAATCTCATCAGACATGACATACCTGTTGGATGACGACAAGCTAAGGGAACCGTACAATAGCATAAATCAGGCAGACAACTTAACTGCGAGCCGGTTTATGACAAAACAACGGCGTTTTCGGCGAACCAGCCGCTACATACACATTCGCTGGCCAATTTACATTATCGTCTATGGAGTGCTGATCGGCTCACTACTCCTGATTGGCTTGAGCCTGGCGCTGGGATGGTACTCGTTTGTACCATTCTCGTTCGTTATCACCCTGATAGCTTCGTATCTCCTTGTTGCTCTTGGCTATGTTGCCTATCAGATCAACGACGCGCCGGGTAAAACACCGGACGAGACTCTCTTCAGCATGGCCCAAACACAGCCAAATGATCGTGTTGTCTGCATAGACCTAGGCCTGCGCGAGACGGCCGTGACCATTGCCCAAAGATTGACGACCGGCGAAGTGACCGTCATCGACATCTATAATCCCCAATCCAACACCGACTCCGCGCTGCGGCGCGCGCGGGACGCTGCTCGCAAGCCTCCTGCCGACCCACGTCTCACCTGGATCGACAGCAGCATCGATCTGCTGCCACTCCCCGACAGAAGCGTTTCCTCGGTCTATATGCATCAGATCCTCTCCGAATTCTGGCTACTTGATGAGCAGAAACAATTGCTGGAAGAGGTTTTTCGCATCCTGACTCCGGAAGGCCGGCTTGTGGTTGCCGAACCAATCCGTTCCGAGAGCGACCTGCTGCTAACCGGGCTTATCACTTACACTCTGCCGACTGCCGATCATTGGCGCAAGTTATTGCAGAGCGCAGGGTTTGTCGTGCGGCGGGAGGACACGCTACACGGGCTTATCTATTGCGTCCGGGTGGACAAACCGTCCCCCTCGGCCGGAAAACAGTTGCAATTGCAGCTGGAATTTATTTGACCCTTGCTCAGCGATGCCCGGTCCCCGGCAGTGCTTCGCCCCAGCAGCGTTCAATCTCGCGCCGCGTCAACCCCTCCTGTTCCAGTACCCACCCCAATAGCGTGGCGCAACCTTCCGTAAATCGCTTGCTGTCGCGTGGATCAATCGTCGCCGGGCGACTCCATCGCGCTTCATGCCGTTCCCCACGCGGCGCGAGGATGACAATGGCATCGTGGGTCAAAGCCTGCATCTTGCTGATGTGGACCGACATCGGATGCTCGGCATGTACAACGTATCGGTTAAGCATCACAAAGCCGGCGTTGTAGAGCGCCGTACTTAGCGCCGCCCAGGCGCGGGGCTGCCAGTGATGGAAAGTGAAAATGAGCCGACCGCGATCGGGCACAAGAACTCGCCGACACTCTCGAAAGATGGCGCTCATCGAATCCACATATTGCCCGGCGTTGCCGTCACGCTCGGAGTTGACGGCCGCCGTGGAGACGTCATACTCCCAATCTGCCTTGTCAGGCAACAATAGCCGGAGCCAAACCCTGAAGAACGCCGCCAGGTCGCCGTACTGGATGCTATCAAAATAGGGAGGATCGGTAATGACCGCATCAATACTGCCTCCCTCAAGCGGCAACCGGGAGGATGAACCCTGCATCACGAAGAATCGCCGGGTGCTGTCGGTCAGCGACTCGGCCGTGCCGACTTCAACGCCGCTATCCCGCTCGCCGTCGATCGCAACGAACGACGGCCCACCATCGCCAAAACGTCGTTCGGTGGGCGCGGCCGCCCATCGACAACCGCGCACGATCCGGCTGGAAAAAAGCTTTTGCAGGGTACCGGAGGCTTTGCGTGGATAGATGGGGTTATTCTCCAGCGCCGTGTAGGGAAAGGAATACCCATGATGCGAGAAGGTATGCCGCACGGCCCCCGCCCGTCGCTTGTTAATGCCCTTGTAGCCGCACAGCATGGAATTGAATTCCAGTGAAGTGGAGATGAGGAGCGCCAGGTTCAGACGAACAATCGGATCGTCATCGGGCAAAGCCTGGACGGCGCTGCTCAGGAAGATCAACTGGCGACTCGAAAACAGATCCAGATAACTAAAGATCCGGCGCCGCAACAACTGGATAGACTTGTCGCCCGCGTCGACGCAGAAGGCCTCAGCCTCGAGTGACAGGGCGGCTCGTCGCTCGTCGGCTCGCACCTTCAGTTCGTGGTCGCGCCAATCGGCCGTCTTGTGGAAGAGTCCGTGTGCGTCACAATGACCGGCTACCGCCAGCATCTCGTAGCGAGCGTAATAGGGTCGATCGGCCACATCGCGATAAGGCAAGCCGCATTGCTCGCACATCGCGTCGCCTTTCTCAACCAACATCACGCTACCACCTCGGCAATGATGCCCCCCGCCGTTGTGCAGCTCTCCGCATTGCGCACACCAACGCAAGGTAGAGCCATCCGGCTCATGCCGAACAATAAGCGAATCGACCACCAGCACCTCACGACACGCGCAGCGCCGTCGCAGTCCGTAGAGCGCATACCACAATGGCGCAGGCTCATCACACTGTGGACAATGCGTGCGATATAGATCGCCAATCGATTGAGTCAGCGTCCCATACAAGGAGAGGAATCCGGCCTGGAGATCGGCCTGCGGCCGTTCAGTCAGAGTTGCTCGAGCCTGCAAAACCGGTATCGGATCGACATCCACCCCCATGACGGATGCGCCCAGCCGGATCGCCTCGTGCAGCGTCGTCCCGCCTCCCATCATTGGATCGAGGATCACCTTTCCCGTCAATCCGCCGGGGCTATAATAGGAACGGCTGGACTCGTCATCAACGAGTCCTTTCAGAATCAGGCGAAAGGTACTGCCGCATCGCCGTCCCCACCATTTATGCAGGTACGTGTTGGGTCGATAGTGGTGCTTGTTATACGTCTCATAACGAGCCAGCCGATCGGCCAGGTCGGTATCAAATGACAAGTCGATTGGCATACTCGCGTCACGGGGGATCATCAAGTCTATTGTATGGGTATTCGGCTCTCAGGCAATCTCCAGGATGCAGCATGATCGAGCGAATCGTCTCCGAATCTGTTAACATACGCCACAGGATCATATGACAGAAATTCAGGAATTCTCACGACGGGTATTGGACAACGTCGAGCAGGTGATCATCGGCAAGCGTGACGTGCTGGACTTGTTGATGGTCGCCGTCCTCTGCGAGGGGCACGTACTGCTGGAAGATGTGCCCGGCACAGGCAAGACGATGCTCGCTCGCGCACTGGCGGTCGGGCTGGGCATTGATTTCAAGCGTCTTCAATGCACCCCCGACCTCCTGCCCAACGACGTGACCGGCGTCTCCGTCTACAACCCGCAACGCCAGGAATTTGCGTTTATCCCCGGCCCGGTATTCACCAATGTGCTCCTGGCCGACGAGATCAACCGGGCGACACCCCGCACACAATCGGCCTTGCTGGAGGCAATGGGTGAACGGCAGGTGACGGTGGACGGCATAACCCGGCCGCTGGAACGCCCCTTCCTGGTAATCGCCTCCCAAAACCCGGTTGAATATGAGGGTACGTTTCCACTGCCCGAAGCTCAACTGGATCGCTTCTTCATGAAGTTGACGCTCGGCTATCTGGACGAGGCGACCGAGAGCCGGATGCTCCTGAATCTCGGTGGCGCGCATCCGATCGAATCATTGGCCCCGGTTGTTGATGGCCGTGAAATACCCGCATTGGCTCGTCGGGTGTGGGAAATCCATGTCGACGAGACCGTTCGCCGCTACATCGTCACCCTGGTCTTTGCCACCCGCCGTCATCCCGATCTGATCCTGGGAGCCAGTCCGCGAGGCAGTCACGCGCTCTATCGCGCCGCACAAGCGTATGCCGCGCTTCAGGGCCGCGATTACGTATTACCCGATGACGTCAAACGGCTGACGCTGCCGGTCCTGGCGCACCGCTGCCTGTTGCACCCCGAAAGCGCGCTGCGCGGCGCGACCCTCAATGAACTGTTCGCCGGCATCATTCAGGAGGCGCCGCTCGAGATCGGAGAACTCTAGAGCCATGCCTCGATTCACGTGGCTTCTCCTGCTGTTGCTTGGTGTCGCATTCCTGCTCCGCGTCGATTTCATCTTTTATATTCTCTATGTAGTAACAGGCGTCTACCTCTGGAGCCGGTGGTATTCGCTGCACGTACTCGAAAAGCTCGAGGCTTCGCGCCGGTATCGGCAGCGCGCCTTTCTGGGCGAGTCGGTCGATGTCATGCTGACGCTGACCAACAAGAGCCGGCTGGCCGTCCCCTGGCTGCAATTTCAAGAAAGCGTGCCTCCCGAACTGCGGTTGCAAGCTACAACCAGCCGGGTCGTGACCCTCCGCGGGCGAGAGACTGTCCATTACAGCTATCAGGTCAAGGCTATGCAACGAGGGTACTATCAGCTCGGCCCCCTGCGCATCACCAGCGGCGATCTCTTCGGCCTTGCCCGACAGCGGTTTGGAACCCTCCCGGCCGATCACCTCACCGTCTACCCTCGCATTATTTCCCTGACCCAACTGGGCTTGCCGTCACGTCTCCCATTTGGATCGATCGCCAGTCGACAACGACTCTTCGAAGATCCGGCAAGGCCGATGGGTGTACGCGAGTTCCACTCCGGCGATTCGCTGCGACACATGAACTGGAAAGCAAGCGCTCACACCGAAAAACTCCTCGTGCGAACTTTCCAGCCTGCCATTTCGCTGGAGGCCGTAATTCTTCTCGACCTGCACAGCCTTGCCTATGAACGGCGCGACCGCTATTACTCGACGGAATGGGCTATCGTTGTCGCCGCTTCGCTGGCAAATCACCTAATCGGGCAACGTCAGGGTGTAGGGCTTATCACAAATGGAGCAGATCCGTTGCGAGCGCAAGCGGAAACTCGCCGGTTCGACGATGTGACCGGCCGGCTGCTCTTGCAAACCGGACCGGCCGGCGCCGACCCGACAATTTACATGCCCGCGGTTATCGAGCCTCGTTCCGGCCGGGCGCATCTGATGAAAATACTGGAGCAATTGGCGCGCATTGAACCAAGCGAAACTATACCTTTCGCCGAGTGGGTTCCCACCGCCTGTGTTCGCCTCGGTTGGGGAATCACCGTACTGGCCATCACGGCGCAGGGAGATACGCCGGTATCCAACACACTCCACCGGCTGACGCGTTCGGGCTTCAATCCTGTTCTCATCGCCGTGGAGCCGAACGCCAATTTCAGCCTCGTGCGAGAGCGCGCCCGCCGTTTGGGGTTTCCGGCCTTCAACGTCAGTGATCGCCGGAGTTTGGCGCCCTGGCAACAGCGGCAGCACAGTCCGAATGAGGGTCTCGTGCAGTGAACATGAGACGACCACGAACTATCCGCAACAAGGGCGTTATTGCCGCGGCAAGCCATCGGCGGGTTTCTCCTCCCGGCCGGCGCCTGACCTTCCGCGTCGACCCGCTGACCCGGCGACTTGTCCGCCCCCTGCTGATTGCGCTCCTCGCGACCTCGGTAGCAATCGCCATGCTGGCCATCCTCCGCATCACATCGCCCGACATAGCGTGGCTATGGATCGCGCCGCTCAGCTTTCTTTGCGCCCTGGAAGGGGCCTATACGAGTATCTGGCTCAACAACCCCGACAGCCGCGGCGTCGAGCGCGGCGCCTACCGGGCGGCCGAGTTGCTCCTGCTGTTGGTTCTAATTCGCATTTACACCTGGATCGTCTTCGACCAGGGCATCCCTTCTCCCGACGAGATGCGCCTGTTCCTGACTGCTCCTCTTGCCTTGCTCACCGTTGGTGTCTTTCTGTCCGCGTCGCTGGTGTCGCTGACCGCCTGGTGGCTGGCTGCGTCGATCAGCCGGATATTCGCCCAACTCGATGTCAGTTATGAGGAGTTGAACTTCTACACTCTGTCCCCGGCCGAACAAAAGGACCTTGCCGATGACCGGCCAATTCAAACAGCCAGGGATGAACTGCAAGGTCAATATCTGCGAACCTGGCTTACTGTCGGCATGTTCATGGTGCTCGCCGCGGCATTGAGTACGTACGAGGTCAATGAGCTTGCCACAGTGACCAATCCGTTCGAAATGACACGACTTGGTCTGAGCGGGGCAATGCTCTACGGGTTACTCATCTACTTGCTGTCCGGCTTGTGGCTGCTCAGTCACGCGCGCCTGCTGCGGATGAACGCCTTGTGGTTGATCGACGGCGTGTCGCTGGAAGCCAATCTGGAACGTGGCTGGCAACGGAGTGCAATGGCGGTCCTCCTTATCATCGCCCTTGCGGCCGCGTTCCTGCCAATCGGATCAACATTGGCGATTAGCCGTATTCTGAGCGTCGGTCTCGGCGGTGTCGCTTACCTCGCGGGGATAGTTCTGCAATTCTTCGGCTACCTCTTCACGTCCGCCCTGCTCCTGCTGACGCGAAACGCCGAGGAACTGCCCCCCCAGCCGCAACAACCCATACCTGCGCCGACCATCGAGCCGCCAACCGCCCTGCCCTCCGCCGCCGCCCCATGGCTGAGCATACTTATTAGCTCAGCGTTCTGGGCACTCATTGTCGCTTTCATAATCGGATCGTTCATGTTTTTCCTGCGCGAGCGTGGCTATCGGATTAAAACCAATGAAATATCTGCCTACTGGTCGGTCCTTTCACATTGGCTACACGAAGCATGGGGAAGGTTAACCGGCCGCATCCGCTCGGCTCGGCGCGGATTGCAGGTACGCCTGGGCACATCACCATCCACCCCGGCTTCGCCAAAAGCCGCTCTACCTGCGAAGCCGCGCTTCCTTCGCCTCGGAAATCTGACACCCCGCGAACAAATCCGGTATTACTATCTTTCACTGGTTCGGCGAGCGGGTGAGCGAGGCATTGCTCGTCGTACCGGCGAGACCCCTCTCGAATATGCACAGAACTTGGAGCAAGCCTGGCCCGATTCCGAAGCAGACCTCGACGAGCTAACCCGGGCCTTTCTGGAAGCGCGCTACAGCCCTCATACTATTGCCGGCGAAGATGTTTTGACGGTTCGAGAGCGGTGGAAGCGGCTAAAGTCCCGCATTCGCTCGCGTTAGGTAGCCGCGCGGACTGACTCCTGCTAAAACTACATCTCAAACCTAAAGGAGAAATGGCATGCAAACGATTGTCGAGTGCGTCCCCAATTTCAGCAACGGCCGCAATCCGGCCGTGTACGGCAAGATCGTCGACGCGATCCGCACGGTCCCGGCCGTTCAGGTCCTGGACGTCAGCGCCGACCCCGACCACAATCGCACGGTGGTCACTTTCGTCGGCGCGCCCGACGACGTGGTGGAAGCCGGTTTTCGGGCCATCGCCGCGGCCAAAGATCTGATTGACCTTGACCACCACACAGGCGAACATCCTCGCATTGGGGCCACGGACGTCTTCCCGTTTATCCCCGTCCGCGGCGCTACAATGGACGATTGCGTTCTCCTGGCGCGACGACTGGGAAAGCGGGTAGGCGAAGAATTGGGCGTGGCCGTCTATCTCTATGGCGCGGCCGCCACCCGACCCGATCGAGAGAGTCTCTCGGTCATTCGCAAGGGCGAATATGAGACCTGGAAAGAAGAAGTCGCCGTCAATCCCGATCGACGGCCGGACTATGGCCCGGCCGAACCGCACAACTGGGGAGCCACGGTCATCGGCGCGCGGCCGTTCCTGATCGCTTATAACCTGTATCTTAACACCGATAATGTCGGCGTTGCCGAGCAAATCGCTCGCGCCATTCGCCATACCAGTGGCGGATTACGCTTCGTGCAAGCGCGCGGCTTTCTGGTCGAGGGGCACGCGCAGGTGAGCATGAATCTGACCAATTTTGAGAAGACGCCCATCTATCGCGTCCAGGAAATGGTTCGTCGCGAAGCAGCTCGCTATGGCCTCGCGATCACACACGCGGAACTTGTCGGGCTATTGCCGCAAAAAGCGTTGTTGGAAAGCGCCAAATGGTATCTCCAGCTGGACAATTTGCAGGACGAGCAAGTGCTGGAGCTGCGCTTGCAGGCACCCGCCGCACCGGAAAACGGCAAGACAGAAACCCTGTCCCCGGGCCGCTTCGCCGACTCGGTTGCCGCGGCGACGCCCACACCCGGCGGCGGCTCGGTTTCGGCCCTGGTTGGGGCATTGGGAGCCGCGTTGGCCCAGATGGCTGCCGGTCTGACGGTCGGCCGCAAGCGATATATGGACGTGTCGGAACAGGCCGGCCGCATTCTGGACGAGGCCGAATCAATCCGGCGCGAATTAATCATGGCCATCGAAGAGGATGCGGCGTCCTTTGAGGCCATTCTGACCGTCGTGCGCAACAAGGAACTTGGCGAGGAAGAAAAGGCCGCTGCCCTGGAGGCTGCCACCATCCATGCGGGTGAAGTACCCTTGCGCGTGGCGCGCCTGTGTCGGGACGCGGCGCGCCTGGCTCTTTCAATCGCCACTATCGGAAACGTCAACACCGCGACCGACGCCGCCGTCGGCGCTATCATGGCCCGCGCGGCCGCTCAGGGTGCAGGCCTGAACGTGAAGATAAACGGTGCAAGTCTCAGGAATCGCGAACTCGCCGTGAATTGGACTGCGGAAGTCAACGCGCTAATCGCGGAAGTAGATCAACTGGCCGCGACGGCCACGGCCACAGCTGAGGAACGCGGAGGCCTGTAGTTTAATGCGGTCGCAGTTTGTGCCCGGCCATTTTGGATTGACGGCCGGTTTTCTGTTGCTGTTCTTCCTTGTCTCGTGCGCCTCGGACGCGGGGGACGCAACTACCACTTCGGTTGGTCCCTCAACCGCGACGATAGCTTACGCCACACCGCAGGCCACACCACGTGCCACCTCTTCACCCGCCGAATCCTTGCCGGTTCCTGCAGATACGATTGTCCCCCCGCCGTCGCCAACCAGCGTGCAAACCTCAACGCCGTCCGGCTCGACGATAGCGACTTCACCCGCAACCGCAGCCCCTCCCTCTCCTACCCTCCAACCGACATTCACCCCGCCCCCTCCGCCCCCACCCGTCGAAGGGGAGCAGCTTTGGCTCGGAAGGCCTGTTCCTCCCTCTGCTCCGTCCTGGACAGATAAATCATACCCTTACGGCAGCACGCGCGGGGGAAGCCTGAGACCGCATACCGGCGTGGAGTTCGGTGTACCAACGGGCACACCGGTCCTGGCTGTCGCGCCGGGCACAGTGCTCGTCGCCGGAAACGACAGTCAGACCGCCTATGGGCCAACGACCGACTTCTACGGCAACCTTGTTATCCTCGAACTGGACACAACGGGCGCAACGCCGGTCTACGCCTTATATGGTCATTTGTCCGAAGTCAGCGTCACTGTGGGGCAACGAGTGGCGATGGGCGATGTTTTGGGTCTGTCCGGCGCGACGGGCGTCGCCGACGGGCCACACCTTCATTTTGAGGTTCGTGTGGGTCAAAACCTGTACAGTGCGACGCGCAATCCGCTGTTGTGGCTCACCCCGCTACCCGGAACGGGGGTAGTCGCCGGTCGCATTGTCAACACATCGGGCGAACTGCTACACGAAGCACCGGTGTCGCTCATCCGCGTCGACGCGCCCTCAACCTACGCATCGACTACATCCTACGCTTTGGGCGATCCAAACGGCGACGACACGATGAACGAGAACTTCGCCATCGATGACGTCGCCGGCGGCTTCTACGAAGCCGTGGTTGATGCCGGAAATAAACGCTTCACGGCAAACGTGTGGGTCTATCCCAATCGAGTAAACTGGATTGAGATCGTTGTCGGCCCATGATGCCCGATCAGGCAGGCCGCGCGATCGCCGTTGCCGGCCCACCCCGTCGGGACATAAAAAATCCGACCATCCAGGTTAAAACTCCAAGCGCCAGGGTCACGCCGCTGATCAAAACGCCGATGTCAAACCAGAACTGCTCGGGAAACAGGCGAATGAGCGAATCTGAGTAGGCGAAGGTCCACGTGCCGGGCGGGAAGAGCAACTCGTGAAACTGGACAAAGAAGATCGGCCAGGCAATAAGAATCGCCACGGCAATAACGGCCAGCACAATCACAGTAGCCATCCCCGCATACATGAGCGTGCGCCAGCCAAAGTGGCGTGTTTGGCCCGGAATCAACAATAGACCCAAACCCACAATCACGATCGCCCCGCTGACAACAGCAACCCACTTCATCGCGTCGGCCACATTCTTGACGTCAATCATGTGACTAATCTCCGACGCATTATAGAGCGGCTGATCTGTGCCCGGCAGTCGCAATTCCTCCAGTAAATGAATGACATCGGACGCGGGTTCAGACTGTTGCAGATAGTCCAACGTTCCGCGAGCCAATTCCAGTCGCTGCTCAGGAGTGAACCCGAACATGTCGGGCGGGATACGCTGATACTCAAATGCGGGATAGTCCCAGGCAATAATGGCGCGAATGGTGCCCATGCCGAGAAAGAACGGCATCGCCAATATGACCAGCCAGCGCACGAGAATCATGAATGCTTTATTGTTCAATACGATCTCCTCACTTGAAAACGGCCGCTCTACTGCCCCAACGCCCCCAGACCCGATACACCGGATTGCAGCAAATAACGAACGGCAATCGAATCGCTGATGATCTCAATAGGCGCGCGGTCGTCCGTCATCATCACCCCATCCGCGCCCAACGGGGCCGGATTATCGACCGCCATCGTCAACGTGTCCCTCAACAGCGGATCGGCATCCGGCGCCAACGCAGCCAGGTTGGCTCGGAGATTGCCGATCGTGGTCGGCTGCCGGGTTGCCACCAGAATTGTATTCAAAGTCCCCGGAACGTCGATAGCGTGGACTGTCGGAAAGACGGACAGGAGCGTCGCCCCAACCGCGTCAATCAACCGGCGGTCACCCGGCACTCGCCCTACATTGATCGCCAGCACACCGGTGTCGCTCAGACGCTCTTCGACTTCCAGAAAAAACTCCCGCGTGGTCAGGTGCCAGGGAATATAAGGCACCTTATACGCGTCAACAGTAATGACGTCATAGGGGCCGGACAAGCCGCTCAGGGCATAACGCCCATCATCAATGATGACATTAACGTTGGTCTCCGTCATGGCAAAGTAGCGTCGCCCCGCGTCGGCAATGGCCGGATCGAGTTCGATTCCGTCGATCGGGATCGGCCCGAACACGCGCGTCATTTGCTTGGGGATCGTCCCCGCCGCCAGCCCGATGACGGCCGCGCGGCGGGGCGCTGCCGGCGGGTCGTTGAAGAAAGGCGCGGCCAGCATCATGCTCCATACCGAGATCTCAGGCACGCGGCCGCTGTCGCAATAGAATGAATGAAACGCCTGTCCTTCGTTAAGGAGCAAATAGTTGCACTCTCCGCGACGAATCACTTGAATATAGTTATACGCCGATTCCGTCTCGTACAGTTGCCCGGCATAGGATTTCACGCCACCCCCAAGCCAGAGGGCCACGGCCGGCATCAATACCACCGGCAACGCCAACGCCGCCAACCGCGTGCGCCGATCGCCGGTCGAGCGCCATAACCCGACCAATCCGACCGCCAGAAGGAGCGCGCCGAAGATCACGGCCGTCAGTCGCGAACCGGTCAGCGGGATGACTATCAGCACGGGCAAATACGTGCCCAGCAGGCTCCCAAGCGTGGAAATCGCGTAGATTCGGCCGCTTATACGTCCCGCCTCACCCACATCGCGCACGGCCAGCCGGATGGCGAACGGCGACAGACAACCCAGCAACGTGACGGGTACAACGAGAGCCAGGACAACGAGAAGCAGAGAGCCGGCAAGGGCGCCCACGTTCATCGCGGCCATGGCCGCGGCGGCGTCACGCAATACGACGCCCGTCAATAACAAAAAAAAGACGGCGCAGAAACCAGCCAGCGTCACCAGCCCGTAGAACAGCGTCTCACTGGGACGGCGATCGGCCAGCCGGCCGCCGATGAAATAACCCAGTGTCAGCGACAACAGAACCAGTCCGATGACATTGGCCCATACGATATTGGACGTGCCGTAGACAGCCTGTAGCAGGCGACTGGCCGTGAACTCAATTGCCAGTGTACTCATGCCGGCGACAAACACGGTCAGGAACAAATAGCTACGGTTATGCGAGGTTTCTGTCAATCGTTGCTCCCTCAGCTTTCTTGCGGATCACTCTGAAAGGCAGAAAATCCTTTAATCAATATCGCCGCCGTCAAACGCGGCGCGCATCTGTTGGGCCGTAAGTTTACCCGTATTGCGAAAGATCATCGTCAGCGGTTGGTCATATACGATGAAACTCTCATCGGCCCGACCAGGCGTCAAAGCAGCCTGCCCTGCCCAAAGATCAACAACACCTTCCGGCGGGCGCAGGCCCGGCCAACTGAACGTATCCGCACGCGCCTCTATACCCAAGAAGTTCGGATTGCGGTCTCCTGCCCAAACAAGCTCATATCCCAGTGCGCCGTCAAAAAGCAACTGGTGATAGCGGCCGGAGAGCGGATAGCGCTCCGGAAGGCGCGGCGCTACACCATAGACGCGGTTGGACAAGACTGTCAGATAGTCGGCCCGTGCCAGCAGATCCAGATTCGCCATCAATTTTGCCTCATCGTCGGCTTCATCAGCGCCAACCAGCCAGGTGAGTTCGGCGTTATGGTACTCGTTGCGAAGGCGCTGCCTGTCGTCGAGGATCATCGTCACAGGCAGGTAATCATCCAGTTGTTCGCTCAGGATCAGCGTCCCCGGGGGGACTACCTCGTATATCCAGCGCGATGCCGTATTCCACGGGTGCTCCTGTCGATAGATGGACACGAATGCGACCGCGTAGAGCACCCCGCTCGCCAGGGCCAGCGCGGCAATGACACGCCGGCCGATTACATTCCTCCAGCTCAGGATCATGGCTGCGCCAAACAACAGCAGGAACGGAATAGCCGGCTGCATATAGCGCATGAATTTGACGTGGAAACTGCCGGTTAACAGGATATAAGGAACTACCCAAAGCAAAAGCGTAAACAGCGGTTGCGCGCCAAGCCGGGTCGCAACACCGCCCACCCGGCGCTCGTCACTCATCGAGCGGACGACCTTCCATATCGCCCACACCAGGCCGGCCAACCCCAACAATCCCAGGATCGGCCCCATCCCCCAGCGCATCAACATCTCCAGGTGGTAAACGTAAGGGAGCGTGCCTTCGTATTGTCGGGTAAATCCGAGATCGGTTCGGCCGCTCACCATCGCATTCTGCGTCATCACATTTTGGGCATAACACGAGCGAGAGAGCGTCTCAATCCACCCCCCTGACGTCCCGACCGGCTGCGCCGGGGGACAACTCCAGTCGAGTAAGGCGAACGGATTGGTGAGCGCGAACGTTAGAACAGCAACGCCCACCGCTGCCGGCATGAGCCACCAGCGCTTGCCGCGACCGATTACCCAGGCCACCCATAGCAGTGGCGCCAGGAGCAATATGGCCGCGAACTTTGATCCGACAGCCAATCCCACCATCACCGCGGCGGCCGATAGCCAGGCAATATCCCGCCGCGTGGAAGTCAATGACAATGACTGGCCCATCGTTTGTGCGCGGGTGAGGAAATACAACGCCGCCACGACAAAAAACGTCATGAAAGGGTCGCTGGTGAAGAAATGGGCGAGCTGGATATGAATCACCGTTACGGCCAGCAGCGCAGCAGCCAGCAAGCCCACCGATGCGTCGAACAACCGACGACCGAGCAGGAAAAGGAAAAACACCGTACCCACGTCGAACAACGCCGTCAGCGCGCGCCCCACCGCCGTCAGGTGATGGAACTCAATACGATCCGCGCCGTTCAGTACGTCGTCGGTCAGGCTCCAATTGGGAGGCAATAAAGGGATAAGATAGGGAGACACGCGCTCAACCAGGCGCGTGGCCATGACACCCAGATACAACGGCACGTGACCGTAGGCAAAATCACGAGGCTCCCCTTCCAAAACAACAATCCCTTCGCTACCGGCCCCGGGGGGCCAGTGGAAGGGATTGAAGGTTGATGTTTCCGGCCGCCATTGAGCGGCCCAATCGCCCCCGCCAATCGACGGGAACTCAATCGTCGTGGCAACCCACGTGATATAACGCTCGTCCGGATGGTGATGCTGAAATCCGTCCCAATCCAGACCGGTCAGTCGTAAGACCGCGGCCACGAGCAGGATGACGGCCAGTAAGGCGCGCTGCGTTCGGGTCACGGCCGGGAAAGGGAGAGGACTAGAACTCCTCTTCTTCCTTCTTGCCCTTTGTGATCACCTCGACGGCGTCGGCCGAAGCCCCTTCTTCAAGGCCTTCCTCTTCCTCAGTGGCAGTAAACTCAAAGCGGGCCACAACCAGATCGGGATCCGTCAGAATCTCGACCCCCTTCGGAGCAACGAGGTCACGTACATGGATCACGTCATCGGGCGTACGGATCGCGTCAAGGTTAACATCGATCTGGGCCACCAAATCGTCAGGGTAGCACTCGATCTCGACCTCGCGCAGCATCAGAGTCGCCACGCCGAGGCCTTCCGCCTCGGGTACGGCCTCGCCGACACCCGTCAGTTCGGCCTCGGTGCGCAGCTTGGCTTTCATGTCGACTTCCAGAAAGTCAACGTGCAGGATATCGCCGCGTGTGGCATGCTGTTGAATCTCGCGCACGAGAACGGTATGGACCTTGCCCCCCACGCTCACATCGGCCAGGTGGGTTGTCCCCACGGTGCGCAGGGCGCGTCGAAGCGCCTTCTGCTCCATCTGGACACTGCGGGTGTCGGCGCGGCCATAAATAATGCCGGGGATCCATCCTTCGCGCCGCAACTGGCTGACCTGCTTTCCCGTCACTTCACGCGCTTCCGCTTCGATTACAATTCTGTCACTCATGTTCCGTCTACCTTAAATCTGCAGCGGGTGAATATTGTGGGACACGCCGGATCACGCACGATCAACCGTTAGGGCGACTCATTTGATCGCCACTGCCGCTGCGGTTATATTCCTTACTAAACGTCTTGTCGGCTATAATCTGTGATTATCAGATCGAATATGGAAGTATAGCCACAAAATCACTCAAGTCAATCCAGGTAAAGCAAATTTCATGAGTAATCAAACCCTCTCTCTCGATTCCTTTTATCGCACGATCATGCAGAAAGGCAATTTGCGCACGCCTGATCATGCTTCCCGTCTGACGTTCGCCGTTCTGCACACCCTCGGCTTCAACATAAGCGGCGGCACCAAGAAAGATTTGGCGCGTGCATTACCCGATGAGTTAGCCCGCGACCTGACGCGCGGCTGGCGGTTGATCAACATTCGCAGCAGCCGCTTGCCCCTTGAAAAGTTCATGAAGGATGTCGCCCGGCACAATGGCAATACAGACCCCAAAAATGCCGAGCGGGCCACCAAGGTCGTCTTCGGCGAGCTAAAGCAATTGATCGACGACGATCTGACGCGCGCGGTTGCCCGTGATCTGAGTCCGGAGGTTCGCGCGTTCTGGAATGCAGCGTAGGACACAGCGCACTTGTTCCGCTTGTTTAGGTTCCGCTTCGCTGGACTGCGGTCGTCGGTCGCCTGCCTCTCATTGATGACAGGGGCTTGGCTGACATGGGGACTGGTTTCGTGCGCGCCGCTGCCTGCTGCGCCCGACACAAACGCAAGCAATGAGCGCGCTCCGGCCACTGTAACGCTCGTTGTCGATGGCGAAACGCGGCAAATCACTGGCGTCGCAACCACTGTGGGAGAACTCCTGACCGAGGCGGGTATCGCCCTCAACGATACCGACGAGGTCGATCCGTCCGTCGACACCGTGATACCCCGGGATCCTGCCGCTCCTCTATCCATCACTATCGTGCGGGTTACCGAGACGACCGAGATCATTCCCGAAAGCATCCCCTTCGCGCGGCGAATTGTGCGCAGCGCCGAGCTATCGCCCACTGATCCGCCGCTTATCGTCCAGATCGGCGCGCCCGGATTGCGCGAAGTCACCGTCCGCATCGTCTACCGCGACGGACTTGAAGCCGAGCGCTGGCCTACGGCGTCTACAATCATCGAACCGGCAGTCGATGAGATCGTCATGATCGGCGTCGGCTCCAGCCGGGATGCCGTCCCTATTGTCGGGAAGCTGGCCTATTTGAACGAAGGGCGCGCCATCCTGCTGGAGAATACAACCGCATCGCCCAGACAACTGCCGGTCGAAGGTACGCTCGACGGTCGGGTCTTTCAACTGTCTCCCGACGGTCGCTACCTGCTCTACACGGCAAGCGCGACCGACAGCGAGCAAACCGGCTTTCGCAACGAGTTATGGGTGATTCCCACCACCGGCGATTCGCAAGCACAATCCCTGCGGATCGAGAATGTGTTGTGGGCGGGGTGGGATCCGACGGCAATCAATCCGCCGCGGTTTGCCTACACCACCGCGCGTTCCACCACTCTCCCACCGGGATGGGAAGCCAACAACGATCTATGGTTAATGTCCTTACCGTCCGAGGATAGCACGACCGCGCCCGTTCGCCTGGTCGAGACCTACCCGGCCGCATATGGCTGGTGGGGCGGCAACTATGCCTGGTCGCCTGATGGACAGACTCTTGCCTTTGCTTTTGCCGATCAGATCGGGCTGCTCGCCATGCCGGCGGCCGACGCCTTCACCGGCGAAGAGGACATTACCGCCCTGCCCGAACCGCAACGTACCATACTCCATTCCTTCACCGCCTACGATACCGGCGCAGACTGGGCCTGGGTTTCACCTCTGAGTTGGTCGGCCGACGGGCAACTCCTGACATTTGTCGAACCAATAGCAGAATCCGATCAGTTCGATTTGCGACAGGTCGCCGTTTCGACCGGAGACCTTCTCACGCCGGCGGAAGATGTGGGCATCTGGTCCGCAACACAATGGTCGCCGCCCGCAAGCCTGCCTGATTCATTGCTGGCCTCGTTCCGAATTGCTGAGCCGGACACCGGGGAAGATTCCGGTTATGTGTTGTGGTTGTCGGACAATAACGGCGACGGCGGCCGACGCTACTTCCCCCCGGAGGGTGAATCAGGCAGCATCGACCCCGAATCGACGCCTGCAAGCCAGTCACTCGCCTGGTCGCCGGATGGAACCCTGCTGGCCTTCCTGTTTGATGGTGGTCTGCACATACTTGATTTGGCTTCAGGCGAAGTATTCCGGCCCGAACAGGACGACACTACAAGTAGAAACCTGACCTGGTCGCCCTACGGTGCGGGCAATGGCGAATCCATTTCTCCCTGAGAAGTCCAATTGACCGGCAATAATCGTTCAAACCACCCTTCTTCCATGCGCGCGCGCCGCGCGCCGGCGCTATTACTCGTCGTTTTGGCCGCGATTTGCGCGCTGACTATCGGCGCGCTGGCGGCACGCGATCGCTATTTGACCCGCGGACTTATCTTGGGACTGCCGGAGCCTGTCCCCCATGGAGGGCCGAGATTGGGGGTCAACGTCCAGTTGGAGCGTTATGGAGAGGAACTGCCGTCAGTCCTGCGCGAAATTCAAACGACAGGAATTGATTATGTCAAGCAGTCGTTCTACTACAGCGATTCGTTCGATTGGGCAGCGGCAGATCGAATCGTTGAAGCGACCGCGCAGGAAGGGTTACAGCTTGTTCCCTTGCTCGACGGCGACCGGGCAACGGGATTTGCGCCGCCGGCCGACGTCACCGCCTTCGCTTCCTGGGCGGGTGAATTCGCCAAGCGCTATGGGGACAGCCTCACCCATTACATCGTCTGGGACGAGCCGAACCTGACGAGCCATTGGGGCGGCGAACCGGCCAATCCGGCCGCATACGCGGCCCTGCTCTCGGCTGCGGCCGACGCCATCCGCCGGGTCGATTCCGACGCAGTTATTGTGGCCGCGCCGCTGGCGCCGACGACCGAAACAGGGCCGCAAAATCTGGCCGAGCCGCTCTTCCTCCATGCCCTGTACGAGGCCGGGGCGGCGGCCGCATTCGACGTCGTTGCAGCCAAGCCCTACGGCTTCGACACCGGACCGGAAGATCGGCGGGTGGACATCAACCATCTGAATTTCAGCCGTCCCATCCTCTTGCGTGAGCTGATGGTGGCACAAGGAGACGGCCACAAGGCAATTTGGGCCGGAAATTGGGGTTGGAACAGCCTGCCTCCAAACTGGTCGGGCGCGCCCTCAATCTGGGGCCAGACAAGCGAAGCGCAACAAGCCGAGCACACAATCGACGCCCTCGAACGCGCGCGTCGCGAGTGGCCATGGATGGGTGTACTCTTCCTGGAGAACTGGGAGCCAAACGCGCCTGCCGACGACCCACGGTGGGGCTTCAGCATTGCCGGGCGACCCACGGCCGACGCCCTGACCACCTACTTGCAAACGCAGCCGTCCGGCATAGCAATGCCCGGCTTCCACCCGGCAAGCAATTTGGATCCATCACAGCAGTTTGAAGGCGCGTGGGAGTTTTCTCCCGAGTTTGGAGCCGACATCGGCCAATCCGGCGACCGCGTGCGTTTTTCATTTTGGGGAACTGATGTCGGCGTACGGGTGCGGCGTGCCGACTTCCGCGCCAGGTTCTACGCCACTGTGGACGGACAGCCTGCCAACGCACTGCCCCGCGATGAAAACGGGACCGCGCTGGTGTTAACGTCGCCCGACCCGACCGAGGATTTCATCACGACGGAGTGGATTGCCCGAGGCCTGCCACCCGGCCCCCACGTGCTGGAACTCACCGCCGAGCGGGGCTGGGATCAGTGGGCTTTGAACGGTTTCAGTGTGGGCTACCGGCCGCCGGGTATTTCGCCGGTCTGGTTAGCGCCGGCGTTAGGGGTGCTGGCCTTGCTTCTTCTTGCAGGTGGGCTGCTTGTCGCCAAAAACGCCGACTGGGGAGAAGTTGGGCGAACGGCGGCGCTGACCTTCACGCGCCTTACAGATCGCGGGCAACTGTTCCTGACCGGCCTGGTGGCCGCTCTTGTCGGCCTGACGGGCTGGCTCACCTGGGGCCAGGACGCGCTTGGCCTCTATCGACGGCTCGGAGATACGGGTCAACTTGCCGCCACAGCCACGGCCGCCGCCGTCTTCTACGTGACGCCCTCATTTATCCTGTTTGCGCTGGCTCTGGGGCTTCTCTTCTTTCTTCTTGTATTGCGTCCCGCCTGGGGTCTGGCCCTCGTGGCATTGACGATCCCCTTCTACGTGCCGCCACTTCCCAAGCTAATTCTGGGTTACCGTTTTTCGCCGGTGGAGGTATTCACGTGGGTAACGGCGGCCGCCCTGGCGACCCGCGCGCTGCTCGACATGGGTCCGGCCGCCCGTGGAAGGGTGCTCCGCCTGCCCCGACCGCGTCCGGTTCGTGCCGATTGGGCCGTGCTGGCCTTCGTCCTGGTCGCCACGTTTTCCTTGTTCTTCACCGCACGAAAGGACGTAGCCGTCTCTGAGTGGCGCGTGGTCATCTTTGGACCCGCGCTCTTCTATCTGCTGCTCCGGGTCGCACGCCTCAGCCGGCGCGAGCGGTGGGTCATTCTGGATGCATACGTGTTGAGCGGTTTGATCATCGCCCTCTACGGTTTATGGCAATACGCGACCGGGACGAACCTGATCACGGCCGAAGGAGGGGTCATGCGCCTGCGCTCGATCTATGGCTCGCCCAATAACGTGGCGCTCTATCTGGATCGGCTGTTGCCGCTGTTGGTGGCCGTCTGGCTGTTGGGTCGGCGCGCCCTGCACGGCCGCCGGAGGGCGATCTACACTATAACAATTATCCCCATCGGCTTGGCCCTGCTCCTCACATTCAGCAAGGGGGCTTTGTTTCTGGGAGTCCCGGCATCGCTACTGGTTGTCTTCTGGGTATGGCAACACCGCGCCGGTCGCCGGACGTGGCCGTGGCTGGTTGCCGCCGGACTAATAGGGGTGGTTGTGCTCGCCATCGCCGCGCAAATCCCGGTACTGGCCGCTCGCCTCGACCTGTTCGGCGAAACCGGCTTCTTCCGGATTCACCTGTGGCGCGCGGCCATCAACATGTTCCTGGAGCATCCATGGCTGGGCGTGGGGCTTGATAATTTTCTCTATGCCTATCGCGGCCGCTACATCCTCGATGCCGCCTGGCAAGAACCAAATCTCAACCATCCTCATAATCTCATCCTCGACTTCGCCACTCGTCTGGGCTTGTTGGGCGCAGTTACCGGAGGCTGGATGCTTTGGGAGACCGGCCGGGCGCTCGTCCGCGGCGTTCGCCGCTCGGACGCAGAGTGGCTACCCGTCGCTGCCGGGTTTACCGGATCGCTGGCTGCCTTGCTGGCGCACGGGCTGGTCGATCACAGCTTCTTCCTGGTCGATCTGGCTTATTCATTCTTTCTAATGCTCGCTATGGGCGTGTGGCTGTCAAGCCAATCGCCTGCCGGCGAAACAACGACAGCCGGCTCCCCGGAACTTATTCGTCCGGATAA
>JACDJB010000703.1_pt1 | contig 31297 bp, 24 predicted proteins | sample 7454121 | NCBI WGS metagenome assembly JACDJB01 (sample SAMN14253290, study PRJNA609438) | sludge metagenome | isolation source: sludge after 25d culture with pyrite | collected 2018-12-20
TGGGCGAAGTGGGCCGCTGTGGTGTGGCCATCGACACGTTGGCCGACATGGAAGATCTCTACGCGGGCATCGACCTCGGCGCCACCACCACCTCGATGACCATCAACTCGCCGGCCGCGCCCATCTTCGCGATGTTCATCGCGCAGGCGGAGAAGGCCGGCACAACGCGAGCCCGGTTGGGTGGCACCCTGCAGAACGACATCTTGAAGGAGTACCAGGCACAGAAGGAGTTCGTGTTCCCGCCACGGCAGTCGATGCGGTTGGTGCGCGACACCATCTCGTTCACGGCGGCCGAGATGCCCCGCTGGCACAGCGTGAGCATCAGCGGCTACCACATCCGCGAGGCGGGTTCCACTGCTGCGGAAGAGCTGGCGTTCACGTTGGCGAACGGCTTCGCGTACGTGGAGCTGGCGATGAAGGCAGGGTTGCCGATCGACTCGTTCGCGCCGCGGTTGTCGTTCTTCTTCAATGCGCACATCGACTTCTTCGAGGAGATCGCGAAGTACCGCGCCGCTCGCCGCATCTGGGCGCGCTGGTTGCGCGAGCGCTACGGCGCGCAGCTCGAGCGTTCACTGCAGCTGCGGTTCCACACACAGACCGCGGGCGTGTCGTTGACCGCGCAGCAGCCAGAGGTCAACATCGTGCGCACTGCGATCGAGGCGTTGGCCGGGGTGCTGGGCGGCACGCAGTCGTTGCACACCAACTCGATGGACGAGGCGATGGCCCTGCCCACGGAGAAGTCGGCTCGCATCGCGTTGCGCACTCAGCAGGTCATCGCCTACGAGACCAATGTGGCCCACGTGGCCGATCCCTTGGGCGGGTCGTACTTCGTCGAGGCGCTCACCGATGAGATGGAGCGCCAAGCAGAGGAGCTGTTCGCGCATCTCGACGCGTTGGGTGGTGGTTCGCTGTTGGAAGGGTGCATCCGCGGCATCGAGGAGAACTGGTTCCAGGGTCGCATCGCCGACTCCGCGTTCGACCTGGAACGCAAGATCAACCGTGGCGACCGTGTGGTGGTGGGTGTGAACCGGTTCACCGAAGGCAACGACGACAGCTCGATGGAACTGTTGGAGATCACCAACGAGGACGAAGCGCGCCAGTTGAAACGGCTCGACGTGGTTCGTCACGACCGCAACCAGGCCGCGGTCGACGAGGTGCTCGCTCGCCTGGCCGCCGAGGCTGCCGACCCAGAGGTGAACCTGATGCCGTGCCTCATCGAAGCTGCTGGTGCATATGCGTCGTTGGGTGAGATCATGGGTGCCATGGGCAGCGTGTTCGGGCGTCACGTAGAAGTACCGGTGATCTGATGAGCGCTTCGTCGGCGTCGCGTGTGTTGATCGGCAAGGTCGGCCTGGATGGGCATGATCGAGGAGTCAAGGTGGTGGCGCGGATCCTGCGCGATGCCGGGTTCGAGGTGATCTACACCGGTCTCTTCCAGACGCCGGCCACCATTGCGGCGGCCGCTGTCGACGAAGATGTCGATCTCGTGGGTCTCTCGATGCTGTCGGGCGCCCACATGACGTTGGCTCCGGCAGTGGTCGCCGAGCTGCGTGCGCGCGGCTGCAATGCCCCTGTGGTGGTCGGCGGCATCATCCCGGCGCAGCACATCCAACGCCTGAAGGACGCAGGCGTCGCCGCGGTGCTCACCCCCGGCGCCCCCGCCGACCAGGTGGTGGCAGTGGTGCGTCAGGTGCTCGACGACGCGGCCGCGTTGCACTAGTCACGCCGGTCGAAGCGGCACGGGCACGAACGCGCCGGAGCGCTCCGTGACCGTTGGGGAAAGCGCTACCTCGCTAGGATCGCTGGCGGCCGATCGGTCACATCGCTGGGGGGCTGATGTCTGGGCAGGGGAGACGGAGAGGCGCTGTTGCGTTGATGGTCGCAGCTGTCGTGGCCGCCGGTTGCGCCAGCGGTTCGTCGGCACCCGCGGCGGGCACTGCGTCGCCGGGAGTGTCCGACACTGCGGTACCGAACGACACGGTACCGAACGACACCGCCGCCGCCTTCGAGGCGCCGGCAGCAACAGATCCTCCCGAACCCGAGCGCCGGTATCTGTCGGGCGACTCCGAGTACCTCTTCGACCAGGACACGCTGCACACCTTCGAGATCAACGTCTCGGAGGCACTGCTCGCCACGCTGAACGAGGATCCTGCTGCCGAGGAGTACGTCGAGGGCAGCCTCACCTTCGAGGGTGAGACCATTGCCCCGATCGGGGTGCGCTACAAGGGCTCGGTGGGTGCGTTCGTGGGCTGCACCGACGGCCCGAACCCGCTCGTTCCCTCCGGCGCCAAGACCTGCGACAAGCTGTCGCTGAAGCTGAAGATCAACTGGGACGACCCGAACGGCGAGTTCTACGGGGTCCGCAAGGTGCTGCTGCACTCGCAGAACCTCGACCCCACGCTGATGCACGAGCGGCTCGGGTACTGGCTGTTCCGGGAGATGGGTGTGCCTGCGCCCCGCTCCACCCACGCTCGCGTGATGATCAACGGCGAGTTCGCCGGTGTGTTCGCCCTCACCGAAGAGATCGACGGCCGCTTCACTCGCGAGAACTTCGAGGATGGTGCGGGCAACCTCTACAAAGAGGTGTGGCCGTTCGACGCCAACCATGCGCCAGCCACCAGCCAGGCGCTGATCGACTCGTTGCAGACCAACGAGAACGACGACCCGAACGCCGACATCATGACGGCGTTCACCGCCGAGCTGGCTGCAGCAGCACCTGAGGCAGCACTCGAGGTGATCGCGAAGTGGATCGACATCGACAACCTGCTCACCACCTTCGTCGTCGACCGTGCGATCAGGAACGACGACGGGCCGCTGCACTGGTACTGCATCCCTGAATGCAACCCGCACAACTTCTACTGGTACGAGGATCCGTCCTCGCGGCAGCTCACCTTGATCCCGTGGGACCTCGACAACGCCTTCGACTCGCTCACCGGCACCGGGCTGATCGCTGGGTTCATCGAGATCGCCGATGAGTTGGGCGAGATCACCAACGACTGTCAACCGTTCCCCTTCGGGTCGTTCGGCCTGCTGCAGATCTCCGCGGCATGCGACCCTCTGGTCGGGCCGCTGACCACGTTGGACGAATCGCTCGACGGCATTCGCGCCGAGCTGGTTGCCGGGCCGCTCTCCGATGATTGCGTCGCGCAGCAGTTGGAGCGGTGGAGTGCTCAGATCGAGTCATCGGTCGCCGAGTTCGCCGATGCTCATCCAAGTGCGCAGTCAGTCGAGACGTGGCGGGCGGCGCTGGCGGCCATGCAGCGTGCGCTGAGCGACTCCCTGGCCGGAACGGGCCGCTGACCGTGATGTTGCTCGCCGGCCGACCTCGAACGATCGCCTCGGAGGCCCGATTGCCATGACCGACTCGCTCTTGCTGCTGGCTGACGCCGTTGCGCTGACCATCCTGGTCTTCGGGCTCTACTTCCCTCGCTACCGGCGCCGCGACATGGTGCTGGCCATCGTCAGCATCAACATCGGTGTCGTTGCTGTCGCCATGGTGCTCTCCCGCGCCGACGTGTCTGCCGGGCTGGGTCTCGGGCTGTTCGGCGTCCTGTCGATTCTCCGTCTTCGGTCGCAGGAGCTCGATCAGGAGGAGGTCGCCTACTACTTCTCCGCGCTTGCACTGGGGCTGCTGGGCGGCGTGCGAATCACCCCCGACTGGCTGTCACCGGCGCTGATGGGTGCAATCGTGGTCGCGCTGTTCATCGTCGACCACCCTCGGTTGTTCCCGGCCAGCCGCAGCCAGGCGATCACGCTGGCCTCGGCCTTCACCGACGAACGAGTGCTCACCGATCACCTGGAACAGCTGCTCAACGCGCAGGTGCTGCGGATGAAGGTGAAGCGGATCGACATGGTGAACGACACCACCACCGTCGATGTGCGGTATCGCCTGCGCACCCCGGACCCGGTGGCGCGATGACAACCCCGACACCGACCACGATCGACGACCTGGCCAGCATCTCACTTGCCGAGCTGAACGATCTTGCCGAGCTGCTGACCCGCACGGATCGCAAGTACATCGTCAGCGAGGAGCTGCTCGGCGGGTTGCTGAGCGGTTGCGGTGACGACATCGTGGTGCTCGAGATCGATGGTCGCCGAGAGTTCGCATACGAATCCGTGTACTTCGACACGGCTGATATGGCGTTGCATCGAGCTGCTGCCGCGGGCCGCCGCTACCGCTTCAAGGCGCGCACGCGGATGTACCAGGACTCGGGCGTTGCGGTGCTCGAGGTGAAGTCGAAGGATGGTCGCGGGCGCACGGTGAAGAACCGGCTCGACTACGACGTCGCCGATCGGCATCGCCTCACCGAAGCCGGCCGGTCGTTCGTCGACGAGCTCGCTGCTGCGCCGGGAATCGCCGACACGTTGGCCCCGGTGCTCACGACGCAGTACCGACGGTCGACGCTGGTCGATCTGCGTGCCGGCACGAGGGCAACGATCGATCGCGGTCTGGTGTGCACCGACTCGCAGGGCGGCACTGTCACGCTCGACCGGGTGATCATCGAGACCAAGTCGGATCGCGGGACGAGCGCGATCGATCAGTGGCTCTGGCGGCACGGTGCGCGACCGGCGAAGATGAGCAAGTACTGCACCGCGCTCGCGGTGTTGCAGCCCGACCTGCCGGCCAACAAGTGGCGCCGCACGCTCGATCGCTACTTCCGTTGATGGCCATGGTCTCGCTCCGCCGAGTCGCGGTGATCGTTGCGCCCGCAACTGGGGAACCCCACAACGGTACGTAGCGATCTGGGGAGCCCCGGTTCAGCCTCGATCGGCCGCGGTGGCTTGCGCAGGTGGCTGTCGGCGTCGTCCTACCTGACGACCCCGACGAGGACATGGATCGGTGCAGTGAACCCGCATCGCAGCAGCAGATCGCCTCGTTCGGAGTACTGTCGCGCGCTCACCACCGCGTCGAACGACGACAGGAAGTGAGGCGCAGATGAAGCTGAGCGCGGAGTTCCTCGCAGACGCCGAGGAGCGACTGAGCAACACGGCACACGCGCCGTCGCCACCCCAGCGCCGGCGGGCGCGGCGGGCGCAGGTGGACGCTGCCGTGCCGGTCGATCTGCCCGGCATCGCTGTGGCCCCGCCCATGGCCGCCGGCGAGGTCGAGGAGCGCTCGATCGGCCCCGACGACATGGTCGACATGTCGTTCCTGGAACGCGCCCTCGTCGCCGGTCGCCCCGTGTGCCGCATCGTCGTCGAGCTGCACGGCGCATCGGAGTTCGCGACCGGCTTCATGGTCTCGCCGCGGGTGATGATGACCAACCAGCACGTCCTCCCCACCGCCGACAGGGCCGAACGCGCACGGGCCGAGTTCGACCTGCGCATCGACGGGGCGATGCAGATGCACTCCGGGGTGCCGTTCGCCTTCAGGCCCGATCTGTTCTATGCCAGCGACAAGGCCCTCGATGTTGCGTTCGTGGCGGTCGCGGCGGAGTCGATCCGCGGTGGTCGGCGCCTCACCGAGTTCGGCCATCACCGGCTCTTCGCAGCGCCACGCAAGATCGAGCCGGGCGATGCCATCACCATCATCCAGCACCCGCGTGGCGAGCCGCGCAAGATCGCGCTGCGCGAGAACCGACTGCTCGCGTTCCTCGACGACGACCGCCTCCTCTACGGCAGCGACACCGCCTCGGGTTCCTCCGGCGCCCCGGCGTTCAGTGACGACTTCCAGGTGGTGGCGCTGCACCGCGCCGGCCGGGCTGCTCGCAAGGATGGTGGCTACCTGCTGCTCGACGGCACCGTGGTTGCCAGCCTGCGCGGCATCGACGAGTCGCGCGTCGATTGGGAGGCCAACGAGGGTGTGCGCATCAGCGCCATCTGCCGGTACGTCACCGAACGCCTCGGCCACGACAGCGATCACGACAACGGCAACGAGCTGCTCGAGGAGTTGAAGAGTGCGATGGCGCACGGCGGCGATGTGATCTCGCAGTTGCAGCAGGGCCTGACTGCAGAGCCTCTGCGCGGGTTGGCGACCGGCGTTGCGCAGCGCCAGCCCTCCGCTCTCGGCGCCGCAACCGCGCTCACTCCGGGCGCGGTGCTCGACCTGCCGCTGCGCGTGCAGATCTCGCTGGCCACCACACCGTCGGTGGCGTCCGGGCAGGTCGCCGTGGCGTCGCCCGACGTCGTCACAGGCGCGTTCGCGGAGAAGTACGTGTCGCCGCGCATCGACACCGACTACACCAACCGGCGCGGGTTCGATACGAAGTTCCTCGGGCGCACGGTCGGCCTGCCCCGGCTGACGCCCGCTGGCAAGGCGCTGGCGGCCACGATGGACGGCAGGACCAGGGTCGACTACGAGCACTTCTCGGTGGTGCTGCACCGCGAACGTCGAATGGCCATCTACACCGCCTCGAACGTGGATTGGATCAAGGAGCATCGGTTCGGTGAGCTGACCCGCAAGGACCTCACCGGGTTGAAGGATGGTGAGATCGAGAAGTGGGTGTCGGATCCGCGCCTGCCCGCTGCCTGGCAGTTGCCCGACACCTTCTACACCAAGGACCGGAAGTCGTTCGACAAGGGCCATCTCGTGCGGCGCGACGATGTGTGCTGGGGTGCCACCACGGAGGAGGTGATCCGCGCCAACGGCGACAGCTTCCACGTGACGAACTGCTCACCGCAGCGAAGCGACTTCAACCGCTCGGCCGAGGACGACCGAGCGTGGGGCGACCTCGAGAACCTGATCCAGCACGGGGTCACCCGCTGTTGCGTGTTCTCCGGACCGGTGTTCGACGACGTCGATCCCGAGTTCGAGGGACGTGACGAGGTGGGCCCGACTCGAGTGCAGATCCCGTCGCGCTACTGGAAGGTGGTCGTCGAGCAGGCCGACGACGGCTCGCTGCGGTCGTACGCCTTCATCTTGCGCCAAGACCTCACCGACGTGCAGATGGAGGAGCTCGACGTGCCCGCGGTGTGGAAGACACGACGGATCAAGATCGCGGCTCTCGAGGCCGAGCTGGCGCTGCTGAAGTTCACCGCCGCGGTACGTGCCGCGGATGTGCTGGGCTGACCCTCGGGCCGGTCGACCGCATCAGCCGTTGACGAACGTGGGGGTCAGCCAGGTCTTGTTGTTGTAGTGCCAGCGCACGCTGTCGCCGACCTGGTTGAGGTAGGCGTCGTTGTTGACGTACCAGCGCCCGCTGAACCACAGGCCCACGCAACCCCACACGTCGCCGGCGGCATAGGTGCCATTGCGCTCGACGGTGTTGAGCCAGGTGTAGTTGCCCTCGTAGCAGGCACGCCACGAGGCGTAGGTGTAGTCGAGGTTGTAGGCGGACGACGTGCGAGCGTTGACCGCGTACTGGAACGCGGATTGGTGATAGGTGTCGCGCACCTGGCCGAGGCCCCACGACTCGCCGTTGTCGCCGTTGGCCGACTGGTACCAGTACGACTCCTTGATCACCTGGGCGCGCACGATGTCCTCGTCGATGCCCCACTTGCAGGCAGCCCACTGGATGATCTGGTCGGTGGTGCCGACGAAGTCACCGTCGACGCGGTTGAAGCCCGACCAGGACGTGTTGCTGTTGGCGTTGGCGCGGCTGCCACGAGTGTTGTTGGCGGTGGCGTTCTCGGGGCGGATCTCCACCGCAGCGCGCACCCGCACTGCGCACTGAGCTCCGGTGGGCAGCGCGGCACCCACCGGCAAGGTCGCGAACCTGGCGGGAGCCGGCGCACTCGTTGTGGTGGTGGTGACCGGCGGTCGGGTCGTGGTGGTGGTTGCCGGGGGTCGGGTCGTGGTGGTGGTCGCGGCGACCGTGGTGGTGGTGGTGACCGGTGGACGGGTCGTGGTGGTGGTTGCCGCGATGGTGGTCGTGGTGGCGGTCGGAGGTCGAGTGGTGGTGGGCGGGGCGGAGGTGACGAGCGCGACATCGGCTGCTCGGTCGTTCCAGTGGATCATCGACCGCCAGTCGACGGCGAAGACGCCGACCTTCACCGAGTACGAACCGGCGGCGAGGCCACCCGTTGCCCACGCGGCGGTGAACGTGCGCGTCTGACCGGCGGTGAACGATTGGCTGTTCCAGAACTGCTGGAACACCTTGCGCCCGGCCTGGTCGTAGATCTCGAGGTCGATCAGTGCCCTACGGGCACGTTCGGACTTCACCGAAGCCGTGACCGCCACGGATTGGCCGACGGTCGCCTGCGGGCGGTCGACGCGCGCCGACGTGACGAATCGTGCGGCGGTGACCTCGACGGCTGCGACGTTGCCGCCGAGCACCACGATCGGGGTACCGACTGCCAGCAGCGCGGCAGCGAGCACGACGCCGAGATGGCGCCTGACTGCGGATGTTGGGGACACGGGGCTTCCTCTCTCCGATCCGGCGGGTGCCTGGATCGGACGTCCTTCGGTGTCCGCCATCATCAAACCGTAATGATTTCGTCACCAAACTGCAACCTTGGACGTCGAACGAATCGACCGATCTCGATCTGGTACATCGGCGCCCGGACACGCTCACTTGAGTGGCAGTGCAACGACGGCACGGCGTGCGATGCTGGCTCGGTGCCGCCTGATCCCTCCACGTCGCTGGCAACGGCGCATCTGTCGTCAGTGCTGGAACGACTGGCGGGAGCAGACGCGGTGCCGCGTGCAGACCAGGTGGAGGCCGTGCACGCCATCATCCAGCCGGCGGCCAGGGTGCTGGTGGTGCAGGCCACCGGCTGGGGCAAGTCGGCCGTGTACTGGGCGGCCACGTCGGCCATGCGATCCACTGGTGCAGGGCCGACGCTGGTGGTCTCGCCGTTGCTGGCACTGATGCGCGACCAGGTGTCGGCGGCGCAGCGCTCGGGGCTGCGCGCCGCCACCGTCAACAGCACCAACCTCGACGAGTGGGACCCCATCTTCGCCGCGCTCGATGCCGACGGGATCGACGTGTTGCTGGTCTCACCGGAACGCTTGGGCAACCCACGCTTCGCTGCTCGGCTCGACGAGCTGATGGCACGCGTGGGGCTGGTGGTCATCGACGAAGCGCACTGCATCAGCGATTGGGGATTCGACTTCCGGCCCGACTACCAGCGGCTTGCCCGCGCGTTGCTCTCCACGCCGACCGCGTCGGTGCTCGCCACCACTGCAACCGCCAACCGGCGGGTCACGGCCGATGTGGAAGCACAGCTGGGCGCGCGCACGGTCACCTTTCGCGGCACGCTGGCGCGTACTTCGTTGCGGCTGTCGGTGGTCTCCGGTCTGTCGCCGCTCGAGCGCTACGCCTGGGTCGCGGATGCGCTCGACGCGTTGCCCGGCTCCGGCATCGTCTACGTGCTCACGGTCGCCGAGGCCGAGCGGCTGGCCGGCTTCCTGCAGTCGTGCGACCACCACGTGGTCGCGTACACGGGCCAGATGGAGGCCGATGCCCGAGTGGAGGTGGAGGAGCTGCTGCGCGCGAACCGTGTGAAGGCGGTGGTGGCCACGTCGGCGTTGGGCATGGGCTACGACAAACCAGACCTCGGCTTCTGCCTGCATGTCGGCTCGCCCGCCACGCCGGTGGCGTACTACCAGCAGATCGGGCGAGCCGGTCGCGCGGTGGCACGAGCCGATGCCGTGCTGTTGTCGGCCCAAGCCGACGAGCGCATCTGGGAGTACTTCGCGACGGCTTCGATCCCGCAGCCCGACGATGTCGACAAGACGCTGCGGGCACTCGCCGGCGGCCCACGGTCGGTGCTCGAGCTCGACACCCTCACCGGAGTGCGCCGCGGCCGACTGGAGACGCTGCTGAAGATCCTCGCCATCGACGGCAGCGTCGCCAAGGATGGCTCGAAGTGGGCCGCCACCGGTCAGCCCTACGTGCACGACACCGAGAAGTGGAACGCCCTCGCGCTCACCCGGCGTGCCGAGGCCACCCTCATGCGCCGCTACGCGCACGGCGACGGATGCCTGATGGCCTACCTGCAACAGGCACTCGACGACCCATCGCCTGCAGCCTGCGGCCGCTGCTCGGTGTGCACCGGCTTGCTGCCGCACCCGGGTGCACGCCCCAGCGACGAACGCCTGCATGCGGCGCGCCAGCACTTGCAGGGTGTCGATGTGGTGATCGAGCCGCGCAAGCTGTGGCCGCAAGGTGTCGCCAGGAAGGGCAAGATCGCCGGGTCGGGTGTGGGCCGTGCGGTCGCGTTCGCCGACGACGCCGGCTGGAGCGAGGAGCTGCTGGCGCTGCAACGCACGGGCTACGGCAGCGTGCCGCCGGCGCTGATGGCAGGTGCGGTGGAAGTGCTTCGCCGGTGGGCCAAGGTGTGGTCGGTGCGGCCGGTTGCTGTGGTCGCCGCGCCCGCGTACTCGGTGGAGATGGCGGCCAATCGAGCGCTGGCGGCACACGTCGCCGGTGTCGGCAAGTTGCCGCTGCTCGACCTGTTCAGCTGGAGCGGCCCACAGGTGCCCACCGACACCTCCAGCGCGCCGGTGGTCGCGCACCTCGAGCAGGCCATCCGACTCGACACATCGATCGCGGTACCGACCGGGCCGGTGCTGCTGTGCGCGACCACCATGCGCACGGGTTGGGCGCTCACCGTCGGCGGCGCACTCCTGTACGAAGCCGGATGCGCGTCGACGATGCCGTTGGTCATCCATCGCCTACCCTGACCCCAACGTCGCCTGAGCGACACGCATGACCTCTGCCTCTTGGCGGTGGGAGCGGTGCGGCGTAGAAGGGAGATGCGCCAGCCATGTGGTGCGGCCGACGGTGCGGTGTAGCGCCGGCCATCGGTGGCCCACATGACGGCCTCGCGAGGAGGTGTTCGAGATGAACGCACTGGACCCTGGCTGGTTCCCGGACCCGATGGGGCGTCACGAGTACCGGTGGTGGACAGGCTCGGCTTGGGGCGAACACGTGTCGGATCGTGGGCTCACCGTGATCGACCCGGTGGCGTCGGCGGCAGCGTCTCACGCGACGAGTCAGCCGGCATATCAGCCAGCCGCGGCGTACGCACCGGCCGCGGCCCATCCGCAGGTGTCGGCAACCGCCGCGCCGCCGAGCAGCGCTGCCGCCGGCATCGGCTGGGCCACGTTCGTCGGTGCTGCGATCGCCGGCGCCAGCGCGCTGTTGAGCTGGGTGGACACCTCGTTCTCCTCCGTCAACGGCTTCGACGTGCCCGCCGCGTTCCTCGTCGACTACGAAACGGGCTTCGACAGCGGGTTCAGCGTCGGGCTGGTCGCGCTGGTGCTCGCCGCGGCAGCGATGCTGGCGGCCGTCGTGCGGCAGCCGGCGATGCGGCAGTTGGGGCGAGTCGCAGGTTCGGGCTTGGTGGCGGTGGGCGTGCTCTTCGTCGTTCAGCTGTACCGGCTCGCCGACGCCTCGGATGTGTCGATGAGCGACTTGCTGGGTGTGGCCCCGTTCGCGGCCATCGTCGGTGGGGTGACCGTGCTGGTCGCCAAGGGTCGCTGACACGCCGTCGCTGACACGCCGTTGCTGGCACGCCGTTACTGACACGGGTCGCTGGCGCGCGAGGCCCCGTGTGATCCTGCCCGATACCCTTGCCGGTATGGGACCGGTCCGCGCAACACCGGTGTGGCTCGGCCGCACTCGTGTACTGGTGGTGGTCGGCAAAGGCGGGGTCGGCACCAGCACGGTCGCTGCCTCGTCGGCACTGCTGGCGGCCAAGGGTGGCGCCGACGTCCTGCTCGTGGCCGTCGATGGCAAGCCCGGGCTGGGGCCGTTGCTGGGCGGGCAGCCGCTCGGCCCGGCCGAGCAGACGCTGCGCACCTTCACCCGTGGCGGTGGCCGGGTGCGCGGGCGCACGATCTCGCCGGAGCAGGCGTTCGGCGACTACCTGGAGCTGAAGGGCTTCGGCCGGCTGTTGCGGCGGGCAGCGTCGGCCGCCTCGTTCGACCTGATCGCAGGGTCGACCCCGGGGATGGAGCACTTGCTCGTGCTGGGCAAGATCAAGGAGCTCGACCGCGAGAAGGCAGCCGATCTGATCATCGTCGACGTCCCGCCTGCCGGGCATGCGGCGCCGTTCCTCCGGTCGGCTTCCGCGCTGCAGCGAGCAGTGGCCAGCGGCCCTGTGCGCGACCAGGCCGACGAGGTGTCGGCGCTGCTGGCCGATCATCAGCGCTGCCAGTGCGTGCTGGTCACGTTGCCCGAGGAGACGCCGGTCAACGAAGTGGTGGAGCTGGCCTACGACCTGGAGGACGACCTCGGCCTCGCCTTGGCCCCGCTGGTGGTGAACGCATGCTGGCCCGAGCGCCCCGGGCTGTCGATGAGCGCCGCCGCGGCAGCCAAGCAACAGCACATGACGCTGCCGGCCGCCACCAGGCGGGCACTCGACGGCGTGGTTCGCTTCGGCCGGGCGCGGCTCGACAGCCAGCACGAGCAGTTCGCGCGGCTCGACGAAGCGCTGCCACTGCCGCGTGTGCAGCTGCCGCGCCTGCCTGCAGCGCGCCTGCTGCCCGCACATCTCGACCTGCTCGCCAGTGCGTTGGCGGCCGAGCCGATCATGCCGCAACGAGTCTCGCAATGAGCACGCTCCAGTCCGTGGTGCACGACGCGTCGCTGGTCGTCACGTGCGGCCCGGGTGGCGTGGGCAAGACCACCACCGCAGCCGCGCTGGCGCTGGCCGCTGCGCGAGCCGGTCGCCGGGTCATCGTGGTCACCGTCGACCCCGCTCGGCGTCTTGCCGACACGCTGGGCATCGATGCCTCCGCTCGCTCGCACGACCCGGTGGAGGTGGTCGGCGCCACCACGCATCCCACCGGCTCGCTGTGGGCGCAGATGCTCGATGCCGAGTCCACCTTCGATCGCATGATCGCCGATCGTGCCGGCGACGAGCAGCGGGTGCAGGCCATCCTGTCGAACCCCATCTACCGCAGCATCGCCGGCTCGCTCGCGGGAGCGCAGGAGTACATGGCCATCGAGCGCCTGCACCAGCTGTGGACCAGCGGCGAGTACGACCTGATCGTGATCGACACGCCGCCCTCGCGGCACGCGATCGACCTGCTTGCCGCACCCGACCGCCTGGTGACGTTCTTCAGCCATCCCGTCTACCGAGTGCTCACCGTGCCGGGCCGATCTTTCGCACGGGTCACCAATGCGGGCTCGTCGGCGTTCCTGTGGGCCATCCGCCGGCTCGCCGGCCCGAAGGTGGTGGAGGACACCATCGAGTTCTTCCGCTCCCTGTCCGGCATGGAAGCCGGCTTGCGCCAGCGTGCCGCCGAAACGGCGCAGATCCTGCGCAGCGAGGAGACTGCCTTCGTGCTCGTCTCCAGCCCGCGGGCGGAAGCGATCGACGAGGCCGTGCACCTCGCGGGGGCCTTGCGCGATGGCGGGTTCCCGCTGCATGCCATGGTGGTCAACCTCGTGCACCCCACGCCGGCACCGCTGGGCATGGAAGTGCCCGCCGATCTGCCGCCCGGCCCGCTGACCGACCAGTTCGACCTGCACCGCGAGCTCACCGCGCTGGTGGCAGACGAGGCGCGCGAGATGAACACGCTGCGAACCCTGGCGGATGATGCGGCATTGGTCGAAGTGCCCTTGCTCGACGACGTGCAGGATCTTGCCGGGCTCGCCGTGTTGGGTGGGCACCTGCTGTCGACCGCCGGGTGATCGCGGTCGATCCGCCGTCGGCATGGCCGGCGCCGGCGTGGGTCAGCCGTTGATCTTGCGCGCCATCGTCTCGTGGTACATCGCGATCTTGCACTCGCGTGACGACAGGATGTGCTCGGTGTACCCGCTGGATCGTTTGGTGCGCTGCAGCTGTTCGTAGATCGCGATGTCTTCGCCCACCACGCCCTTCAGCGTGGCCCAGTGGGCCATCGTGTGGTCGTAGTACGCCGCGTAGTCCGGGTCGGTTCGGTCGCCCGGGTGGATGAGCTCCCAGCACTTGAAGCGGGTGCGATCGACGTCGATGGGGATCGGGGTGAACAGCTGCACGTGCCCCGGGTTGCAGTTGAACACCGTGTTGGGGAACACCACGTAGTGGCAGATCGCGAAGCGGTGGTGATCCCACGTCGCCTCCAGCTGCTCCATGAACTCGGGGCGCGGCACGAACGCCATGTAGTTGTCGCCGAGGACGTGGAACGACAGCTCGCGCGCGGCCTTGGTGAACTCGGGCGTGACGTGGTGCAGCTGGGTGACGTGGTACACCTCGTTGAACCCGTCGACGACGGCCTTGTAGCTCACCGGCACATCCCACTCCACCACTTCGTGGAGCACCATGTCCTCCATGTGGAACTCGCCCAGGTCGGCAACGATCTCGGGCCCGATGGAGTCGAGCAGTGCCGGTGCCTTCTCCGGCCCGGCGAGGTTGATCCACACCCAGCCACCCCATTCGCCGGCGGCGACCGCCGGCGCCCGCATGTCGACGAGATGGCCGGCGTCGAAGTCGTCCCGCTCGGGCACGCCGACCAGCTTGCCGGTGGTGTCGTACACCCAACCGTGGTACGGGCAGGTGAAGCGACGAGCCCCACAGCCCTGCATCTCGCCGACGATGGCGGGGCCTCGGTGGCGGCACACGTTGTGGAACGCGGCGAGCGTGCCGTCGACCTGGCGGGTGATGATCACCGTCTCGCCGTGCCCCTCGTAGGTGATCCAGTCGCCCGCCCCTGGCACTTGTTCGCTGCGGCCGGCGATGAGCCAGTGCGTGGCGAGCACCTTGCTGCGCTCGGCCTGGAACTGCGCGGGATCGGTGTACGGGTCGCGACTCATCCTGCTCGGGCCGTAGTCGGGGATGTGCTGCACCCCTGGGCCCAGTCGTGCCGGCAGATCACCACGACGTGCGACGTGCACCATGAGAGCTTCCTTTCGTCGCGCGCCGTCGGCGCCCCGTAATACAACATCTGTTATGTATCAAGCGTTGTATGTTCTTGTCAATGCCCAAGTTCGTGGATGTCGCCGAGCGTCGCGCGCAGCTCGCCGCTGCCGCCGCACGCATCATCGGTCGTGCCGGCATCGGGGCGGTCACCCTGCGCGAGGTGGCCGCCGAGGCCGGCTGGACGACGGGTGCGCTCACTCACTACTTCGCCGACAAGCAGGAGCTGCTCGACCTGACGATGGAGGCCTCGCTGGCGGCGCGGCGCGAGAAGTGGAGCGTTGCCCGGGCGATGCTGCCGCCCGACGTCGTGCTGCGCCAGACCCTGCTCGACGCGCTGCCCACCGACGACACGGCCAGGTTGCACTGGACGGTCACGCTCGCCTTCGTCGCGCAGGCGGCAAGCGAGCCGCGGCTGGCGGCGCGCCAGCGTGAGGCGTACCAGGCGTTCGTGGCCAACCTCGCCGAGCTCATCGAGGCGTCGGGCGGCGCGGCCGGCGACGAGGCGGTGAGCGCGGCGGTGCGGTTGAACACCACGCTCAACGGCGTCTGCCTGCAGGCGCTCTACGACCCGGAGGCATGGCCGGCCGAGCGACAACGAGCGGCGATCGAGGCGGCGTTGACCGCCGGCTCGCTGTGATGACCGGCTGCGAGGTTCGTGCCGTCAAGGAGGCCCTCGTTGGGTTGTGCTTCGCATGCGGTACTCCACGGTCCGCTACTCGAGAACTCCGGCCCTTGCGGGCCATCACCGCTCTCTTTCACGAACCGGTTTCCCGCATGCTCCACACGACGAGGACCATCTTCACGGCACGAACTTCTGCGTCGGACCTGTTGCCCGGCTGGTTGCTACTCGGTGGCTCGGTTCGCGGCTGCGGATGCAACCACCCCGGCACCCACCAACGCAGCTGCGATGGCGACCGTGGCGGTGGTGCTGGAACCGGTACGGGGGAGAGTGGGCGAGGTGTCGGAAGTGTCGCCGACGTCGTTGCTGGTCGTGGCTTCCAGCGCCGCGGTCGGCGAGGTGGGCGAGACCGCCGGCGAGGTGGGTGTGACTGCCGGGGTGTCTTCCTCTGCGGGTGGGGTGACGCACACACCCGCTCCGGAGAGCGCCATGCTGAGGCCACTGGGCAGATCGGGGCAGCGGGCGTCGATGCCGCCGAGGCGAGCACGATAGAAGGGCATCAGCTCGTTGAGGTCGATGCAGAGCGTGACGGGCACGGGCTGCGCCAAGCAGCACGAGTGCAGCCGGCCGGCCAGCGCATCGGCCTGCGACAGGAAGAACCGGTGAGGCGCGGCCAGGTGGCATGCCCTGCCGCTGCAACGCGTCTTGGTTGCCGAGCCCGAGGGGGTGGTGAGCGGCGTGCCCCAATCGGGGTTCAGACGCCACAGCGTGTGCTGGCTGGCCGCAGCCGACGCCTTGCCGGCACTGAGCCCAGCCGCACCGACTACGCCGCCGCTGAGCACCGCCAGCAGACGACGGCGAGAGATCGATTTGGTCATTGCACAGTCACCTTCGGCCGGGTTCGTGCCGTCAAGGAGGTCCTCGTTTTGTTGTGCTTCCCACCCGGTACTTTGCGATCCGCTACTTGAGTACTCCGGCCCGAAGGCCATCACCGCACTCTTTTGCGGACCGCTTTCCCGGATGTTCTTCACTACGAGGACCATCTTCACGGCACGAACTGTTTCGCTTGTCGGGCCCGCTCTTGCATCCCGACGAGTTGAAGATACACGTCAGATCCTGAAAAAGCCAGCACGAATGCCGCAAGAAATCGTCAAGACGACGGTCACTTCGCGTGGTCGTCGGTCCGGTCGCCACGCTCCCTTTCGGGACCTTCGCGAGGCTCCACGCTGGTACTTCGCGAGCGAGACGGCCGGTCGCTCGCGAGTGTCGCGGCCCTGAGGCATTCGCCGTCGCGCCGCGCCGATCGTGTCGGGCCCGAAGCGTTCGGTGGCAGAATCTGAGGGCTGGCGGCGAGGTGGGCACTGAATGGATGCTCGCTGGTTCTCTTCCTTCTACCGAATGACGTCGAGGTTGAGCACTCGCAATGCGTCAATTGGCTCTTCTTGTGCAGTGACCGTGTGGTGAATGAGGCGACGGCGATGCCACGCATCATCGAAGTCTGGTGCGCCGACGGCGTGTGCGGCACGAGGTGTGTGGCACGCTCGCGGGATGGCGTACGACACAGTGTTCGGATATTGCTGGCCGCAGACCATCGGGCCGGGCGGAGAGCTTGACCTCCACCTCTCGTCGGCCGGTGGTCGCACGGTTGCCGTGGAGGTGGCCCGCGTGGGCGCCGCGCGCGAGGTGGTCTGGTCGGGCGACGTCGTCGCCGGCGATCATCCCGTGCCCGCGCGTGCGTACGAACTGGGCTGCGACTGGCCCGCCGCAACCACGCTGCGCGCCCAGCCCGGTTGGCGTTCGGGCTACTACGAGGTGGTGCTCACCATCGATGTCGATGGCAAGGCGCGTCGCGACCACGCCTTCTTCGTGCTGCGCCCGCCGGCAGGCGCGCCCAACACGATCCTGCTGCAGCTGGCCACCAACACGTGGCATGCGTACAACGACTTCGGTGGCCACAACCTGTACACCGGTGCCACCACCTCCTCGCTGCAACGGCCGATGGCCCGCGGCTACCTGTACAAGCCACCGGGCGCGGGCCGGCGGGTGACCACCACGCACCCGCCCGACCCCGACATGAACACCCACGTCGGGTACCTGCGTCAGCACAAGCTGTCGCCGTACGCCGGCTCGGCGGGCTGGCCCGACTGGGAGCTGCCCTTCCTGCAGTGGGCCGAGCGCGCGGGTTACGGCATCGATGTGTGCACCAACGCCGACCTCGAGGACCACCCATCGCTGCTCGACGGCAAGCGCCTGCTGCTGTCGGTGGGGCACGACGAGTACTGGTCGGGGCCGATGCGCGACACGACCGAGGCGTTCATCGCCCGTGGTGGCAACGTGGCCTTCTTCTCCGGCAACACCTCGTTCTGGCAGGTGCGGTTGGAAGAGCGCGATGGCCCAGCGACGAAGATGGTGGGTTACAAGGGCCAGTTCAAGAACGACCCTGTCTTCGGCACCGATCGCATCAGTGAGCTCACCAGCATCTGGAGCGACCACCTCATCGGTCGGCCGGAGAACCACATGACCGGGGTCAGCTTCTCGCGCGGTGGCTACCACCGCATCGGCAAGCGGGTCACCAGCGGTGCCGGGGGCTACACGATCCATCGTCCCGACCACTGGCTGTTCGAAGGCACCGGCATCGGCTACGGCGACGTGCTGGGCGCCGGAGCCACCATCGTCGGCTACGAGTGCGACGGCTGCGACTTCACCTCTCGCGACGGCCTGCCCTACCCGACGGGTGAAGACGGCACGCCCGCCACCTTCACCATCTTGGGTACCGCACCGGCCGCGCACTTCACCCGCACCACCGCGGCGCGCCCGCCCAAGCCGCACGAGCCGGCGGAGGACGAGTTCATCGCCGGTCGCCTGTTCGGCACTCGCGACCCTGCTGTCGTGGAGCGAATCGCGCACGGCCACGCCGTGCTCGGCAGCTACACCTCGGCAGGCGGGGGCACGGTGGTCACCTCCGGTTGCACCGACTGGGCGCACGGCCTCGCCGGCCGCGACCCGCAGGTGGAGCGCATCACCGCCAACGTGCTCGACCGGCTCGGTTGATCAGCCAGCGAGCACGGCCGCGAGTTCGGCTGCGAGTTCGGCTGCGCTCAAGCCTGTTCGTGCCAGCGGGCGAGGGTGCAGCGGAACTCGTAGGTGCCGTCGTCCACGTCGATGGTGGCGATCACTCTCGCACTGGTGTCGGGGTTGACGCGTTCGACCCGCACGCCGGGGGCGAGGTCGCCGACGGCCAGCGCGCCGATCGGGAGTACGCCGATCGTGCGGGTGCCCACGTCGTTGGCGCTGATGTCGTCCTCTTCGATCACCTTCACCTCCACACCGTTCACGTACACCGTGAACGCGGGCAGCCATTGCGAGAGGTCGCGCACGTCATCGTCGTCGAAGTCGCCGATCTCGTCGTTGGAGATGGCTCGCAGCACGACGCCATCGGTGCTCAGCGTGAGCGCGATGTCGTCGGACCCCCAACCGGAGGTCTCCTCGGTGCACACCAGGTGTGGCTTGCCCAGCAGGCCGCCCAGCAACATGGTGACGGTCCAGTTCAACCGCAGGTCGAACGACAGCGGATTGCCGGCGGTGTTCTTGCGTTGCACGGTCACGTAGAAGCGCTGGTTGTCCTTGGCCTTCCACTGCAGCGTCATCGGTGCGCTGTCGGGCCCGGCCGTGGTCTCCAGCGTGAGCACCGGTGCGCCGGAGTCGGCGAACACGCTCACCATTGCACCGTCGTCGGCGTGGTCCTGCGGTGTCACCGTCAGGGTCAGCTGGATCTCGTCGTTCACCGGCACGCGCGGGGTGTCGATCACGAACCACTTCGAGTCGGTGTCGTCACCAGGAGCCAGCGACTGATCGAGGTTGAGGAACTGCCCGGCAGGAAACTGCTCGTGATAGTTGACCTCTGGCACGACGTCGATCGCCTCCCACGGCGAGGCCCCCGTGTGCCGATGAGCGAAGAACCGGTAGCCGGCCTCGCTGCGTCGGCTGCCGCAGAACACCTTCACCAGGAACGGCGCCGACGGCAGCACGAACTTGGTGCCGCGGTCCGGGTTCACCTCGTTTCGGTACGGCTGACGAGGAAGGCTGAGGTCGGTGTCGAGGTAGACCTCGAAGCGCACGTCGTTGTTGCTCAGAACGCGGAACTCGTAGGTGCCCAGCCGATCGAAGCGATACCAGCGAACCTGGCCGGGCACCAGCTTGTTCACGTCCGTGAAGTCGGGGTCGGCGTCGGCGAGCTTCGCCAGGTTGGGGGCGTTGTCCTGCATCCGCCGGTGCAGGTCGCAACCCAATGGGCGATGATCCGACAGGTACGACACACCGTCCACGCCGGGCTTCACGGTGGCGAGCGCGTGGTCGACGTACACGTGCTGCGCAACCATCGCGCTCCCGGCGTTGCGGAACAGGTAGTCCAAACGTTGCTCGGCCGGCGGGTAGACCACGTTGGCGGTGGGCCCAGGGTCGCGCAGCCCGGCGAGCGCGCCTGGCGGCAAGGCCGCGGCCGCGCCGACGCACTGCTCGCGCCCCCACACGTCGATCAACCGATCCGACCACAGCGAGCCCGCCGTGAGGAAGAGAGCGCCCCACTCTTCGGTGAACTGATCGAGAGCGACAGCCTGTTGACCGCCGCAGACGTTGAAGTCGCCCATCGCGAACACGTTGGCGGAGCCGGACCCGGCCGTGACCTCATCGATGAACGCAGCCGACTCGGCGAACTGGCCGGCACGCTCGGTCTTGTTCTCGCTCACCTTGTCGCTGTCGGCCTGCGTGTGCGACGCGAACACGTGGAACACGTCGCCATCGGGCCGCTGGATCTCGGCGTACAGCATGCCCTTCGCCGCCCAGGCGTCGGCGCCGGTGGAGCTGACGTACGGCATGAAGCCGACGGATGGAAAGCCCAACGGCGTCAACTCGCCGATCGCGAACGGGTTCAGCGCGCTGAGGATCTGCTGCGTGAGCGGCTTCAGCGTGAACGGATGGCGGCTGAACAGCATCAGCCCCGAGTCCTCCATCTTGGGAGTGCCGAGCGCGAACCAACTGGCCAACAGACCGAGGCCGGTGTGGTCCAGGAAGAACGCTGCCGGGTTGATCGGCAGCGACGGCTTGCCCGGCCATGCGACGTTCATGACCGCGAAGTCGGCCTTGGTGACGGCATACGGCCAGCGCGCCGCAAGCTCCGTCGCGAAGATGTCGCGGGCGTCCTCGTCGAACACTTCGTTGAGACACACCACGTCGTAGTCGCGTGCGCTGTTCAACAGGTTGTCGCTGATCAGCTTGGCCCGCTCCTCGCAGGTCTCGCTGGGTGGGATCGACATGTCGGCCCCGGCTTCCATCGCCCACGAGCGACACTGCACGTTGTAGGTGACCATTCGGAGCGAGCCACTCACTTCGCGCTGCCTTCCGTGATGCCGGTGACCCGGTCGAACAAGTAGCTGCCGTCGTCGCGTCGCCCGTTGAGGAAGTCGGCAGCCACCACCTCGCTGAGCGTGAACACGTAGCGGCGTATGCGGTTCCAGCCGATGTCGGCAACGACCAGTTGGTTGCCCGTCGCGGTCATCGAGCTGACCAGGCCGAGACCGGAGTTCTCGTCGATCACCGTGGTGACCACGTTGTCGGCAGAGACGTGCACGATGCGGCGGTTGGCCAGATCGCTCACGAAGACCCCGCCGTCGTCGGTGCTGGCGATCGCGGTCGGCGCCGTGCGGGTAGCTCCCTGGAGGTCGACCGACTGCCAGGTGACGCCGGCATCGTGCGAGCGGCGCAGCGTGCCGTCGCTCATCGTCACATCGAGGTCGAAGACGCCGGTGGCCGCGACGGCCATCGGCGCATTTGCTCCGGCGTCGATGATGGTCGTCGGGTTCGTGCCGTCCAGGTCGTCGAACCGCTCGAGGCGCCGGCCCGCGACGTACACGGCCGAGTTGTCGTCGATGGCGATCGACCGCGGCCACGGGCCGGTGGGGAACGCGTGCCACTCGTTCGTGGACGGCGTGTGCACGACGACCCGATCGGTGCCGTGATCGGCGAGCGCGATGTGACCATCGCGGATGACCGGGGCCATCGGAGCGGTGAGCGGCCCGATGGAGGCCGGTGGCACCCGTGCGAGCGCGCCTGCCGGTGCATCGAGCGCGGGTACGAGCAGGAGTCTGCGATGGCGCAGGTCGGTGAGAACGAACATGCCTACTCAGACGCCCGTCAGCGCCGTGCGATACAGAATGCCGCAGTGGCGGAGCGATGTGCGAGCGTCGCCTCGACGAACTCGACGGGCTCAGTTGAGTTGCGTGCCGGTCGGTTCGTCCCGGGTGGCGTCGGGGAGCTCGTTGTCGAACGTCATCGATCGAACCACACCCCATGCGGCTTGGCGCGACGAGTCGTGCCCGGTGACGGCAATCAGGAACGGCCCTCGCTCGATCGCCAGCAGGTGGCCGGGCTGGGTCGCCGTGACGGTCGCCGTGCGTGGCACATCGGCGAGCAGCGCCACTTCGCCGAAACCCTCGCCGCGCCGGACCGTGCGCATCAGCACGGCCGACATCACCACATCGAAGGCGCCATCGGCCACGGCGTAGAAGCGATCGCCGGAGTCGCCTTGGTGGATGACCACCTCGCCTGCAGCCACCGGCAACTCGATCGCGCTGCGAGCGACGGCCTCCAGCGCCAAGGTGGGCAGCGGTGCGAACACCGGCAGGCGGTGCAACAGACTCATCGCGACAACCGGCACATCGGCTCCGTCGTCGGCGCTTCGCAACGGCCGGATCAGCGAGACTGCGAGCACGCCGTACACGCAACCGACGCCGACCAGTGCAACACTCGCGCCCGAGACTGCGATCAGCGTCTGCGCCAACAGCGAGCCGGCGATCAGGCCGATGCCCGAGCTGGTCTCCAGCGCTCCGAACACGCTGGCCAGCTGCGACGGTGGAGCCGATCGTTGCAGCAGCACACGCGCCATCAGGTCGAGGAGTGATCGGCTGCACCCGAGAACGGGCAGCGCCAGGCCCGCCATCAACAAGGTGATGTTCGCTCCGAACGCGATGCATGCGGTGGCGATGAGGGCCAGCGCCAGCAGCATCTGCGGCGCGAGCCTTGGCCGGCGCACTGCCCGCCCGGCCACGCCGATGCTGAGGAACGCGCCGGCACCGAACATCGTGGTGAGGATGCCCGCCCCAGCGGCCCCGAGATCGAGATGCTCGCCGGCGATCACCACCAGGATGATGTCGAACGCGCCGACCAGCACGTATTGGCCCATGGCCGCAGCGAGCACGCCACGGGCACCCGGCCGGCGACCCACCCGCACGACGTTGGCGAACGGGCTCAGCAGCGCGCCTGACAGCCGGGCGGCGAGCGTGCGACGAGGGCGGCGCGACTGCGCGGTGTCGTTGTCGTTGTCGTCGTTGTCGTTGTCGTTGTTGTCGTCGGCTGCCGGCGGGCCGTGGCGCACATCAACCGTTGCCGTGGCGGCAGCCAACGCAACCAGCCCGGTGCAACCCATCAGCACCATGCCGCCCCCGCCCAGTTGCAGCAACCCGGTCGCCGCCAGCGGGCCGAGCAGCACGCTCGCGCTCTCGCAGTGACCAACGCGCACGTTGGTCGTCGTCAGCTCGAGCGATGAGCGCACCAGGGCCGGCAGCAGCACGGCACCTGCCGGTCGTAGGGCGGTGACCGCCGTGAAGGCCAGCGCTGTGCCAGCGACGGCGATGACCACTGGGCCTTCGGCCAGCGCACACGCGGCGGCGCTGCCGTAGCCGAGCGTCTGGGCCGCAAGGCTGCACCACCGCACGGTTGCCGGACGGTGCCGCTGTGCCAGCCGCGCCGTGGTGGCCGAGAGCAGCAGGTACGGCGCCAGCGCAGCAAGCGACGCGTAGCCAGCAGCGCGTGCACCGCCGCGTTCGAACGCATACACCAGCAGGCCGATGAGGGCAGCCCACTCGCCGATGACGGCGAGGAAGTGGCTGACGAGGTAGCGATGGACGTCGGCACTGCCTCGCTGGCGGCCGCTGTCGGCGGTGCTCATCGGTCCTCGAGTGGCAGCGCGTGTCTGAGCACCTGGGGAAACTACTCCAGCCCGTGCGAGTGTGGCGGTGAGGCCCGGCGGCGCTCGACGCGGCGCAGTACGGTGCCCGCATGGCCCGCTTCGACATCCTCCGCGAGCTCTCCGAGAGCGACGAACGGGCCGTGCTGGCCATGGCGCGACGTCGTAAGTTCCGGCACAACGAAGCCATCTTCCGCGAGGGAGATCCGGGGGATTCCGTGCACCTCATCGACAAGGGTCACGTGGCGGTACGCCTCACCACCCCCGCCGGTGAGGTGGCCACCTTGCGCATCCTCGGCCCGGGCGACCTGTTCGGAGAACTTGCCGTGCTCGACCCTGGCCCACGCATGGCCACCACCGTGGCGCTCGATGCGGTGGAGACGTTGTCCCTGCATCGCACCGTTGTCGATCAGTTGCGCGCCGACCACACCTCGGTCGACCGGGTGTTGCTCACCGCGTCGCAGCGCGAGGTGCGCCGTCTCTCCGCTGCCCTGTCGGAGGTGCTCTACACGTCGGTGCCAACGCGCCTCGCACGGCATCTGGTGCGCCTCGCGGAGGTCTTCGCAGGCGATGTGCTGCCGCTCACCCAGGACGATCTGGCCGGCTTGTGCGGCACCACTCGCCAGACCGCCAACCAGGTGCTGCAAGAGCTGCAAGCCGCAGGGGTCGTCGTGCTCGGCCGCGGCAAGGTGACGATCGTCGATCACGCGCACCTGGCCCGCGCTGCTCGCTGACAGCTCGATCGCGCCCGGTCGCTCACTCCGACGCCGCGAAGCGCCGCGTGAAGCTGCGAGCCCACGGCACCTGCCGCGGCACCTTCGAGCTGGGCGATGTGGTCAGGGCCCTCGGCTCGTGCTCGGCAGCGCGAGGGGTGCGGGGCTTGGCATCGCGGAACTGACGACGCTCGAGACCTTGGGCGATGAAGTTGGCGGCAAAGACGGAGTGGTTCATGGCCGCATCGTCCACCGCGTGGCAGATGCGCGCCGTCGGCTGGTCGACGTTGGAACCGTCAGGAAGTCGACACAACCGTGCCGGCCTCAGGCCAATGCGAGGATTCGCTGCACGTTCTCCGCCTCGAACGACTCGGCGGGGCCCATCTCTGGGCCGGCGAGGCTGGACAGCATCAGGCCCAGCATCAGTCCGTCCGACATCATCTGCCCGCTGAACGCAACTCGCCGCGCCTGCCCTTCAGGGGTGAACGTGCACCGCAGCTCCGTGGCCACGTGCACCACCACTCGCAGCCGGCGCATGCGCTCCGATCGTTCCTGGGCGTACCCCTCGAACGCTGCAGCAGACCAGTCGTCGCCGGCCAGCAGCACGTCGGTGACCGCTCGCGCGTCGCGCATGGCGACGCTCAACCCCTCGCCGATCAGCGGGTCGGACCAACCCGCCGCATCGCCCACCAGCACCACGCCATCTGCCATCGGTCGGTCGGTCCACGCGTCGGTGCCCACGTAGAACGAGCACGGTCCGGCCGGCTGCGCGTTCGCCAATCGTTCGCTGTTGGGCACGCACTCCAACCGGAACGCGTCGAGCATGTGCTGCGTGCGCTCGGGCCCGGCGGTGGCAGGCCCGGGTTCGCATGCCAGGTACAGCCGCACGTACCCGTTGGGGCGAGGGAACGCGAGAAAGTGCCGGTTGCCCTCGTTGCCGAGGAAGGCAGCGTCGCTGCCCCAATCGGCGTCCTTCACCAACAGCCCGCCGAGCGTTGCCCGCGACTCGATCTGCGCGAGCGGAATGCCGAGTGCGCGGCGCACGGTCGACTGCCGCCCGTCAGCGCCGATGACCAGCCGGCACGGCACCTCGTAGACGATGCCGTCGAACTCGTAGCGCACGATCGGCGAGGTGTCGGAGGCGGCGATCACATCGACGTCGCCCACACCGCGCACGATGTGGGCGCCGCGCTGCTGCGCCAACGTGTTGAGCGCCTCGGATGCCTGGGGATGGCCGACGCACATCGCGCCGGGAACGTCGGGCAGCAACATGCCCAGCGGTATCGCGCTCGCCTCGGCGGTGACCGGGTCGATGTGCTCGCCGTAGGTGACGAAGGCGTTCGTGTATCCGCCACCGGCCTCGAGCAGCGTCTGCTCCAACCCCAGCCGCAGCATCTCGGCGACGCCCCACGGCTGCATGTACTCGCCGCGCACCTTGTCGCGATAGGTGGTCTGGCGCTCCAGCACCAAGACGCTCACGCCGGCAGGTGCCAGTGCGGCGGCGATCGACGACCCGGCGATGCCCCCACCGACCACGACTACGTCGAACTGTTCCATGACGAGCCCTCTCTGCTTCGGCGCCCCGGGCCGCCACAGGCCGCGACAGTACTGCACCAGGTGCTTGTCGAGGACGGGCCGACCGCAGTCAACTCTCGCGCACCCTCTCCGCACGGCTCGCCCATCGGCTTGCCCCGCCACTGGATGAACGAGGAGTGCGGTGGCGCTAGCGGCTGACCGGCTTGGCGGTGCCCCACAGGATGCTCGCCGCTGCCAGCGAGATGAACACGAGGATGTAGATCGCGAACGGGCGCACCGTGCCATCGAAGGCGCTGCTTGCCATGCCGCCCAGCAAGGCCCCGCCAGCCGCCGTGACGGTGGCGATGATGGACGACGCCGTGCCGGCCACGTGTGGCAGCGGCTCCATTGCCAGTGAGTTGCTGTTCGGCGACAGCCCCTGCACCAGCGGCAGCACCACGCACAGAGCCAACGTGAACAGCCAGAAGTTGGGCTGCCCATCGCCGGTGAAGGAGACGGCCACCAGCCCGATCGCGGCCACCACTCCGATGATCGCCTGGCCGCGCACGAGCGGGATGACGCCGAGGCGACCGACGAGCCGGGCGTTGTTGAGCGAGTTGATGGCCAAGAGCACGGCGATGACACCGAAGAACAGAGGGAACCAGGCGCCGTACCCGTACACGTCCTCCAGGATCACCTCGGAGCTGCCCAGGTAGGCGGTCATGGAGGCGAACAGGAACGTGATCGCGACGGTGAGCGCCATCGTCTGGCGATGCGTCACCACTTCCAAGCCGGCTTGGCCGACAGCGCGCCATGTGAACGGTCGTCGACGATCCACCGGCAGGGTTTCGGGCAGCCGACGGGCCCACAACGCCAGCAGCCCGGCGACGACCGCGGGGAACCAGAACACGGCTCGCCACGGCAGCACGGCGATGAGCCCGGCACCGACGCCAGGAGCCACGATCGGCACCAGCAGGAACACGGCCATGATCATCGACATCAGGCGCGCCATCGCATCGCCGTCGTAGCGGTCGCGGATCATGGCCACGCTCAGCGAGCGAGGGCCGGCGGCGCCCACACCCCACACGAAGCGCGCGATCACGATCAGTTGCCACGACGGCGCGAGTGCTGCGGTGGCGGCACTGACGGCGTACAGCGCCAGGCCGGCGAACAGCGGGATGCGCCGCCCGAACCGGTCGGAGGCCGGCCCGTACAGCCAAGGGCCGGCTGCCAAGCCCAGGAAGTAGGCCGTGACGATCCACGTGACTTGTGTGGAGTCGGGGGCCATGCCGAACTGCTGGCGAATCTCGGGAAACGCCGGCAGCATCAGGTCGATGCCGACCGCAGTGGTGGCCATGAGCGCGGTGACGAGCAGGATGAACTCGCGCCCGGTCGCGACGCCCTTGGTGCCCGCCTGCTGCTCGCCGATCGTGGCATGTTCGGCATCGGGCAACGGCACGGGTGCCACGATACGAGCGAGTCGTCTACCGCCAACTACCGGCGTTCGGGTGCGGGTTGGTTGCTGAACAGGCCGCCTCGGCGACTGGAGGCAACGGTGACGCGCTGCATCTCGCGGTCGTACATGGGGTAGTGGTCGCCACTGGCGAAGTGCTGCGTCGCCCAGTTGTCCCAGATCACCACCGTGTTGCGCCGCCAGCGCAGGCGCATCTGGAACCGAGGGTGACGAGCGAACGCGAACAAGCGCTCGAGCACGGCTGCGCCGGCAGCGTCGCCCATGCCGACCATGCGCTCGGTGAAGCTCTCGTTCACGTACAAGACCTCTCTGCCGCTCACCGGGTGGCGCACGATCACGGGGTGCTCGGCGGTGGTGTCGTCGCTGGTGGTGGAGAGGCTCCGCTGTCGGTCGGTGTGCCCGTACCCCTCCAGGAACCGGAAGCCGTGCGCCAGCGAGTGGAACGCCCGTCGATCGACGACCTGCGCGCGCAGCTCGTCGGGGAGCGCAGTGCACGCTGCCCGCATGTCGACCCACAGCGTGTCGCCGCCCACCGGTGGGATGAGCTCGGCGCGGAGCACCGCCGCGAACGGTGGATTCGCCTTGCACGACAGGTCGCTGTGCCACACCTCCGACTCCGGCGGGTGAGCAGCGTCGTTGGGGATGATGTTCACCTGCGGAAACCCGGTGACGGACGGGTAGAGCGGATGCGTCGCGCCCACTTCGCCCAAGGCGGCGGCCAGGTCGAGGTGCGTCTGCGGGTCGATCGGCTGATCGCGGAACACGAGCACGGCGCGCTCGACGAGGGCATCGTGGATCTGCTCGCCCAAGGTTGCAGTGAGGTCGGCGCACAGATCGACCCCGCTGACCTCGGAGCCGATGGTGGTGGTGATCGGTGTGAGCTGCATGGTGTGGCTCGGTCACGCAGCCGCGAGGCGGTAGACGCTGCTGGCGGTGCCTCGGAACATCGCATCCTGTTCGGTCGCGGAGAAGGTGGCAGCGATCTTCTTCAGCCCGTTCCACAGCACGCCGTAGGAGAGCGACCACCGGTCGATGGGGAAGTTCGATTCGAACATGCACCGGTCGGGGCCGAAGCAGTCGATGGTGTGCAGGTACCAGTCGCGTTGGGCGGCGACGAACTCGTCGGATGTGGGCGGTCGTCGGGCGGTGTGCCACTCGAAGCCGTTGTCGGGCATCGCCAGCCCGCCGAGCTTGGCGACCACGTTCGGGCAGCGGGCGATCTCGGCGATCGTGTCGCGCCAGCCGGCCCGGATCTCGTCGCGCCGCGCCGCATACGGGCCCACGCCCAGTGGTGTGCCGAAGTGGTCGAGCACCATCGTGGTTTGCGGTACCGCACGCGCGAGATCGAGGAAGTCGCCGTTCTGGTAGTGGTAGTGCCATGTGTCGTAGGTGAGGCCGCGGTCGCCCAGCCGCCCGACACCGCGGCGAAACGAGGGGTCGGTGGCGAGGTCGCGAGGTGCCCGGCCTGGGATGCGCAGCGCCTCGGGGTGCTCTGCGCTGGACAGCGCGTGACGGATGCCCTTGAACAAGTGGCCGCCGGCTTCGGCGTGAGCGTCGAGGATCTCGTCGAGATCGGGCCGGCGCAGATCGGCCGATGACACGATGCCACCGATGAGGTGGGCTGGGTCGCGCGCCGATTCGCCGGCGACGAAGCTGGTCTCGCCCACCGACATCAGGTGCTCGGGTGCTGCATGGTCGTAGGCGGCGCCGCACTCCACGAACACCGTGCGCACGATGCGGTGGCCGCCGCCGCTGCTGGTGCCGTCGACGTCGCTGTGCAACTCGTCGAGCCCGTAGGGCAACGCGCCACCCGCTGGCCACAGGTGGTGGTGCGGGTCGACGATCGGTCGCGCAGGGTCGACCACCTCCTCGATCACGAGGTCGAGCCACTCCTGAGTGCCGGGGATGGGGTTCGTCATGCCCACTCATTAGCAGCTCGCTGCCGGTCGGTACGCTGCGCGGATGTTCATCGACAACGACGGAGTAGCACTGCACGTGGCCGATGACGGGCAGCATGACGCCCCGGTGGTGCTCGTCCTGCACGGCATCACGTCGTGCACCACCACCTGGGACTGGCTGGTGCCGCACCTGGTCGACACGCATCGCATCCTGCGGCTCGACTTCCGTGGGCACGGGCAGTCGGGTCGTGCACCGGGCACCTACCACTTCCCGTCGTACCTCTCCGACGCCATCGCCGTCTGCGAGCAGCTCGCCGGGGGTCCCGCGTTCGTGCTCGGCCACTCGTTGGGCGGCGGCACCGCGGCGGCGCTCGCGCAGCAACGCCCCGACCTGGTACGCGGTCTGCTGCTCGAAGACCCGGCGCTTGCCAGCCGCGACCAGCTGCAGGGCGAGCACGACGGCAACACGCTGCTCGGTGCGTTTCAGCTGATTCGCCAGGGCGTTCCCAGGTTGCAGCAGAGCGGCATGTCGGTGGAGCAACTCACCGGCATCGTCGCCGCCGGCCCCCGTCCGGCGGGTGGCACGCTCGGCGACACGATGTACCCCGACGCGATTCGAGCCATGGCGGTGGCGATGCTGCAGCTCGACGCCACCGTGCTCGACCCGGTGCTCGACGGTTCGATGATCACGTCGTTCGACCCGGCGGCAACCATCCCGGTGCCGGCGACGGTGCTCGCCGCCGACGCCGCCTCACCTGACGCGGTGGTACGCGCCATCGACATCGAACGGCTGGCTCAGTACAGCCCTCATGTGGCGGTTCGCATGCTGGCAGGAGCCGGCCATCTCATCCACGACTCACTGGCCCATCGCAACACCTTGCGCGATGCGCTGCTGGCACTGCTGGCCGTCACCAACGGCTGACGCGTGTCGCCCGGTCAGCCGTCGTTCACGTCGAGCTGCGTCCAGCTGCCGTCGTTCAACGTGTTGGGGTCGAAGCCGGGGTCGTCGACAGCCAGGTAGTCGCCCTGGCTGTTCACCCAGTACGTGTCCCAAGTGGAGGGCAGCTGCACCAGCGTGTTGTTGATCGGGTCGACGTAGGTGTCGACGCCACCCAGGGTCTCGCGGACGAACTGGGCTTGGCGGTCTTGGGATGCCTGGCGTTCGTTCACCACTTGCTGCTGCAACCGTGCGCTCTCGGCGCGGTACTGCGCGAGCAGCTCCCCGAAGGCAACGGTGTCAGCCATCTGCTGCTGCAGGCCCTGTCGGAACAGCTGGCCGACGAGCCGGTAGTTGGCTTCCCACTCCGGGGTGGAGATGCGGCTGGCGATGATGGTGGAGATGATGCCCGCGTTGCGATCCAGCTCGCCTTGCGGGGCGCTCGCGGTGTGCGCGTAGTTCACGTACCACGACGTGATGTCACCGTTGCTGGTGAACAGCAGTGCGAACGAGACGTCGCGCTCCCACGCCTGGCCGTCGCGCATGTACGAGTACCGCAGGCGGTAGGCATGTGCCTCGCCGGGGCCCCCGAACTGCGTGAGGAAGTCCTGCGCGATGGCCGGAACTTCCACACCCGACACCAGCTGCGCGCCGGCCAGCTCGGCAAGCTCGTTGGGCACCCAGAACTGGCGGACGAACTCGACGGGATCGATGATCGGGGGCACATAGGCCTTGCCCTGGTAGTTGCCGCCGATCGGCACGTCGAAGCCGGCCGGTGCGGTGAAGTAGATGAAGTCCTGGATGGGCAACCAATCGACGGTGATGCCCGACACCGGGTCGGCGACGCGCGTCTGCAGGAATGCCAGCCGGCTCCACAGCGGCAGCCACTGAACACTGCCCGAGGCCTGCCAGCCGGTGGGCACCAGCACCGACACGGCCGTGACGCCGTTGGCCGCGGGATCGACGAAGGTCTGCGGGGTGAAGCGGATGCTCGCCGGCTCGGTGGTGGTGGCGACGGTCGTGGGCGACTCGGTGGTGGGCGAGTCGGTGGATGCGGAACCCGTCGCGACGGTGGTCGCACTGGAGGGAGCCGGGTTCGTGGGTGCCACGCTCGCCAGGGTGGTGGGTGGCTGCGGCACGTCGACCAGCGAGTCGGTGCCCGAGCAGGCGACGATGGAGATGGCTGCACTCACGATCACAGCGACTGCCGCACGTTGCATCGATGCAGTCTGCCACCCTCTGGCACCGGCCCTGTTCGAGCGCGCCGGGGGGGGGGCGGGGGCCCCCGCACGGGGGGGGCGGGCGCCCCGGGGGGGGGGGGGGGGGGGGGGGGGGGGGGGGGGGGGGGGGGGGGGCCCCACGCCGGGCCGGGGGGGGGGGTGTGGGAA
>JACDJB010000705.1_pt1 | contig 31255 bp, 25 predicted proteins | sample 7454121 | NCBI WGS metagenome assembly JACDJB01 (sample SAMN14253290, study PRJNA609438) | sludge metagenome | isolation source: sludge after 25d culture with pyrite | collected 2018-12-20
CTCTTCGCCGCTCATCCTTCGAGGCTCGCCGCAAACGCGGCTCGCACCTCAGGATGACGCGGCCCTTGACATTTTCCGATCTAGGAATATAGTCCGTATCGTCCTGTTCACGAGGGGCGCTTCTAGAGGCGTCTTGAGAGCGGAACAGGATGCGGCGCCTGCGCGCACGGTTCGCACCCGTTGCGCCCGGGAGGCTGGGGTCAGCGCCCGGGCCAACTACGTGGCTCTGCCTTCAATGGCTGGACGCGGACAGGCACGAACGCGGCGAAAGCCGCCGGATCAAGGCGTGAAAGCGTCTGTCCTGTCCCGGAAGAGCGCTCCCCTCGCCCAAAATCGCCGCGAAATAGCAGTCGAGCTTGCGCAGACTGCGCAAACTTGTCTGCGGCGCGCCGTGAGGCGACGCGCTTCCTCAACGCCAGAGGAAGCGAACACCACCCATTGCGCCTTTCGGCGCGCCACGCCCCTCATTGATGAGGGGCAGGATGATGAAGGGACAACTCGCGCGATGCGCGGGCGTAATATCGCGCGCGTGAACGAAAGTGGCTGTTTGAAAATTGAATCCGACGCTGCGCGGCTCGTCAACGGCTAGGCCGACGGTGACAGAGCATTGACGGTCCGCGTCTTCATCTGAAAGCGGATTTCAATCGCGACCTTGAGCAGCACCAGAACGATCAGCGGCGCGGCGGTCCCGATCGCCTGCGCGACAAACGCGCCGCCCATGATCGCCAGATGCATGATCACGATCCGCTTGTAGAAGCCGCCCATGATCTCGCCGGTATCGGTGCTCGCCGTGGTTTTCGCGAACACGAAGCGGTTGACGGCATCGTTGATGAACATCGCGCCCTGGCCGACGAACAGCGCCAGCAGCGGAATCCACAGGTCCTTGCCGACCACGATCAGGCGGATGAAATCCCGCGCGTCGTGAACACGGCTCGCCCATGGGCCTGCGAACAGCGAGAAGATGAACAGCATGTGCACGGACATGAACAGTCCGGAATGCACGGTGAAGAATCCGGCCAGCGCCAGCGATCCGGCGAGGCTGCGTCCTGTCGCCGATCCGCGGTCGCGCGACATCGTGGCCGCGCGTGCGATGGTCCAGAATCCGATGACCGCTGTCTCCAGCCAGTAGAGGCACAGCAGCACAAAGACATCCCAGCCCCAGAACACAATGCCGGCGAGCGGCACCAGATTGGAGAGGATCAGGATCCACGCGGCGAATGCTCCCCGTCTTGATGGGGACGATTCTGCAGCGGAGGGAACGGCCGATGTCATGCGGCGATTAAATCCAATCCTGCGCGACAAACAAAGCAGCCACGCGCGGTTATCCCAATTGTCATGCAGGGCCGGATCGGGTTGTATAAAGCATGATCAGGAACGTGATCTCATCGCGCCGGCGCTGGTGGCGCTCGGTGTCCTGCAGCGGGGTCTGGCGCGCCGACGCCTGCTGAAGCGCGGGAGCCGGTCTGCGCGACCGCGCCATCAAACCTGTACATCAGACCTTCGGGTCCGGACTGTTTTCGGAGAGATCATGTCTGCAATCACGCAGCCGGTGCTCGCCTTGTCTGTCGCCGCGTTGGCGTGGCTCGGCCGTCAGGGCACGCGCGCCATCGCCGCGCTGGTGTTTATCGGCATCGCACTTCCGCCGCTTGGCGCGGTGCTCAGGCCCTACGTCACCGAGGCGGTTTTCGTCCTGCTCTGCATTTCCTTCATGCGCGTCGATGTCGATGCGATGCGCGGCTATCTTTCGCGGCCCGGGCTGGTGATCGTCGCGACGCTCTGGAGCGCCCTCGTGGTGCCGTTGCTGTTCGGCCTTGGCGGCATGGTGAGCGGCTTCGACAAGGTTTCGCCTGACCTGTTTCTCGGCCTGATGCTGCAGGCGGTCGCTTCGCCGATGATGGCGTCGCCGGCGCTGGTGGCGCTGATGGGGCTGGATGCAACGCTCGTGCTCATCACGCTGGTGACGAACACCGCGCTGGTGCCGCTCACGGCGCCGCTGTTCGCATGGCTGTTCTTCGGAATAGCGCTAACGCTCTCGCCCATCGCACTTGGGTTGAAGTTGTTGGCGATGCTGGCGGGCGCGATGTTCGCCGCCGCCGTGATCCGCCGCTGGGCCGGCGCGGAAGCCATCGTCCGTCACCGGCAGCCAATCGACGGCGTCAACATTCTTGTGCTGCTGGTGTTCGTCAGTGCGGTGATGGGCTCCGTGGCGGAGAGTTTCTGGGCCGCGCCCGTCCGGGTGCTGCTGCTCACCGCATTCGCATTCGTCGTGTTCGGCGTCCTGCTTGGCGCCACCGTGCTGGTGTTCCGCAGGGCCGGGCAGGAGCGGGCGCTGGCGCTCGGGCTGATGGTGTCCCAGCGCAATATGGGCCTGATGCTGGCGGCAACCGATGGCGTGCTGCCGGGGCTGACATGGCTGTATTTCGCGCTGGCCCAGTTCCCGATCTATGTCTCTCCGCAACTGCTCAAACCGCTGGTCCGGCGGTTTCAGGGCACCTCCGCCGCCCAGCCATAGAGTCCGCCCGGCGGCTGGTTCCAAGGCCGCCGATCACTGGCATCACGGCCATTTTCCGGCCCTGACCCTTGTGTGGTAACCCCGCCTTAACCCTGATTAGCGATTGGTTAGAAGGGCCAAAGCGGTGCGGACAGCCCTCGTTTTGACACGTTAGCAGGGGATGCAGAGCCCGGCCTCAGGGACAGGCCATCCCACGCGACACGAGACCGGAACGGGGCGATCGGCAGCGTTGGCGTTTCGCTGCGACGGTTGCTGTTTGGCGGCCACCGGGCCAGCCGCGCAGGCCGCGTGAAACAGGATTATCGCCGTGAGAGGATACCGATCATGAATCCAGCAGACGTCGCGCAGTCAGCCTTGCCGGTGGCATCCGCTGACGTGTCGCTGATCTCGCTGTTCTGGCACGCGCATTTTGTCGTGAAGACGATCATGCTTGGCCTGCTCGCCTGTTCGGTGTGGGTCTGGGCCATCGCGATCGACAAGATGCTGCTGTATTCCCGCACAAAAAAGGCGATGGACCGCTTCGAGCAGGCGTTCTGGTCGGGTCAGTCCATTGACGAACTCTATCGCGCGCTGGCGGCCAAGCCGACGCAATCCATGGCCGCGCTGTTCGTCGCGGCGATGCGGGAATGGAAGCGCTCGTTCGAGAGCCATTCCCGATCCTTCGCCGGCCTGCAGATGCGCATCGACAAGGTGATGAGCGTCTCGATTGCCCGCGAGGTCGAGCGGCTTGACCGGCGGCTGCTGGTGCTGGCCACCGTCGGCTCGGCCAGCCCCTTCGTCGGTCTGTTCGGCACGGTCTGGGGCATCATGTCGAGCTTCCAGTCCATCGCGGCCTCGAAAAATACCTCGCTGGCGGTGGTCGCCCCGGGCATCGCGGAGGCGCTGTTTGCCACCGCCATCGGCCTGATCGCCGCAATTCCGGCGACAATTTTCTACAATAAGTTCACCTCGGAGGTGAACCGGCAGGCCCAGCGGCTTGAAGGGTTCGCCGATGAGTTCTCGGCGATCCTGTCGCGCCAGATCGACGAGCGTGCGTAAGTTGAACGGCTTGGGACATTCGTCATGGGCATGAGCTTAGGAGGCGGTTCGGGCGGCGGCGGACGCCGCGGCTATCGCCGCGCCAACGTCATGGCCGAGATCAACGTCACGCCCAAGGTGGACGTGATGCTGGTGCTGCTCATAATTTTCATGGTGTCGGCGCCGCTTTTGACGGTCGGCGTGCCGCTGGATCTGCCGCAGACCGCGGCCAAAAGCCTGGACCAGGACAAGGAGCCGCTGACGGTCTCCGTCCAGCTCACAGGCAAGGTGTTCCTCAACAACACCGAAATCCCGATGACCGAACTGGTGCCGAAATTGCAGGCCATTACGAGTGCGCGCGGCGGCATGGACGAGCGTATCTTTGTTCGCGGCGACACAAAGGTGGATTACGGTACGGTGATGCGCGTGATGGGCCGCCTGTCCGCCGCTGGCTTCAAGCGCGTGGCTCTGGTGACCGAGGTCGAGCAGGGAAACTGACGTGAAGATCGACAAGACCCTCGCAGCGTCTGTCGCATTGCATGCCCTGGTGATCGGCTGGGGCCTGGTGTCGTTCTCGACCAAGGCCTTTGAATCGATGCCGGAGGATTCCGTTCCCGTCGATATCGTGTCCGCCGAGCAGTTCGCCAAGGCGATGCAGGGCATGAAAACCGGCAAGAAGGAAAATCCGAAACCGATGGTGGAGAAGGTCGCCGAGCCGAAGCCGCCGGTCGATGAGGCCGTCGGAAAGATCGACGACAAGAAACCTCCCGTCGTGACCGAAGCCGCGCCGCCGCCGGTGCCGAAGCCCGAGCCGAAGCCGGTGGAGAAGAAGCCAGATCCCCCCAAGCCGGTGGTCGAGAACAAGCCGAAGGAAGAGCAGAAGCAGGCCGAGAAGAAGCCGGACAACGCCAAGGTCGATCCGATCGCCGAGGCGCTGAAGAAGGAAGAGGCGAAGAAGCCGCCGAAGCCGCAGCAGGTGAAAGCGACGCCGCCTCCGCCCGACAAGCACAAGGCCGAGCGCGTGTTCGATCAATCGAAGATCGCAGCCTTGCTCGACAAGCGCGATCCCTCGCGCGAATCCATTACGGGCGCTGCGCTGAATTCACAGGCGGCGCTGGGCACGGCGCGCGGCCGGGCCGCCGACAATTCCGCGACCTGGGGCGCGATGTTCCGCCAGCAGGTGGAGCGGTGCTGGAAGAAACCCTATGGCGGCGTCGAGGCGCAGAAGGTCGAAGCTGTCTTTACGATCAAGCTGAAGCGCGACGGCACGCTGGAAGCGATGCCGGTGCCGCTGCCGGGCGGATCGAGCCCGTATTTCCGCGTCTATCAGGAGAGCGCGCAGCGCGCGATCATCGAGTGCCAGCCCTATAATCTGCCTGCGGCCTATTTCGACGAGTGGAAATTCTTCGAGCCGGCATTTACCGAGAAATTTTCGTGACACGAAAATCCGATGGCATGAACGGCGCTGCCGGAATGAATTTGGACAGGATGCAAGATTTGAGCAACGACAATCCGGACAAGCTGCAGACGAAGATCGCCGCACCCGACATGATCCTCACCCGACGTCACCTGATGACCGGCGCCGCATCGGCGGGATTGCTGATGGTATCGCCCATGCGCCGCGCGCTGGCGCAGGCCCGCGTCACTGTCACCGAAGGCAACTTCCAGCCGATCCCGATTGCGATCCCGAATTTCGTTCCGGGCGGGCAGGGCGATGGCGAGGTCGCCGCCGGCATCGCGCAGGTCATCACCAACAACCTCAAGCGCAGCGGGCTGTTCGCGCCGATTGATCAGGCCGCCTACATTGAGCGCATCTCCAACATCGACGTGCCTCCGCAGTTCGCGAACTGGCGTCAGATCAACGCGCAGGCGCTGGTGACGGGCCGCGCCACGCGGCAGGGCGACGGCCGGCTCAAGGCGGAGTTTCGCTTGTGGGACGTGCCGCAGGCGCAGCAGCTCACCGGCCAGCAGTATTTCACCTCGCCGGAATCCTGGCGGCGGATCGCGCACATCATCTCGGATCAGATTTACGAACGTCTCACCGGCGAGAAGGGCTACTTCGACAGCCGCGTGGTGTTCGTCGACGAAACCGGCCCGAAGGATCGCCGCGTCAAGCGTCTGGCGATGATGGATCAGGATGGCGCCAATGTGCGCTATCTGACCCGCGGCACCGACCTCGTGCTGACGCCGCGGTTTTCGCCGTCGACGCAGGAAATCACCTATATGGAGTTCGGCAAGGGTGATCCGCGCGTCTATCTCTTCAATGTGGAAACCGGGCAGCGCGAGATCGTCGGTAATTTCCCCGGCATGTCGTTCTCGCCGCGTTTCTCGCCCGACGGCCAGCGCATCATCATGAGCCTGCAGCAGGGCGGCAACTCCAACCTGTTCGTGATGGATCTGCGCTCGAAGTCGACCACGCGCCTGACCGATACGCCGGCCATTGATACCTCGCCGTCCTATGCGCCCGATGGCGGGCGCATCTGTTTTGAGTCCGATCGCGGCGGCAAGCCGCAGATTTACGTGATGGGCGCGAACGGTGGCGCGGCGCAGCGCATCTCGTTCGGCGAAGGCAGCTACTCGACGCCGGTCTGGTCGCCGCGCGGCGACTACATCGCCTTCACCAAGCAGGGCGGTGGCCAGTTCTCCATCGGCATCATGAAGCCGGACGGTTCGGGCGAACGAATCCTGACCTCGGGTTACCACAACGAGGGGCCAACTTTCGCGCCGAACGGCCGTGTCGTGATGTTCTTCCGTGAAGCGGGCGGCGGGCCGTCGCTCTACACGGTGGATATTTCCGGGCGTAACGAGCAGAAGGTACCGACGCCGGGTTATGCGTCCGATCCGGCTTGGTCGCCGCTGCTATCGTAAATGAAGCGTTAAGCCGCGATCCCGATTGCCGCGCGTTGCGGCAATCTTTCCTAATCTGATGACATTGCAGGCGGATTTCGCTGTTCTCTGATCGCATCAATACATCGCTAACGATGTTCGCTCAGAAAGACTTCATCTGCGGTGGGTAAAGGTGTGCCGATCCAAAGGACGTGCGCGCGCCCCGATGCAACTTGTTCACAGGAAGAACCGGCCGGAAGAGTCCCTGTCGCCGACAGTCTATGCGGCGCTGGTGGATTCGCTGTTCCAGAATCCCGCGCCGATGCTGGCCGGCGCGATCTGCATGGCGATTGCCGCGACCCTGACGGCGCTGAAGACCGGCAACGTCTATCTTTGGCCCTGCATGGCGCTGATCGTTCTGGTCGGGTCCTATCGCACCTACAACATGCATCAGTACAAGCGCCGCGGCGCGCACCTGTCCCAGGAAGCGGCGATCCGCTGGGAAGGGCGCTACCGGATCGGCGCGCTGCTTTACGCGGCCGTTCTGGGTGTCTGGAGCACGGTCGTTCTTCTCGGCACCGACGATCCTGTCGCGCACATGATCTGCATCGTGGTCACCACCGGCTATATCGCCGCCGGTTCGGGCCGCACCTACGGACGCCCGTGGATTTTCAATCTCCAGATACTGCTCGCCTGCGGTCCGATGACGGTCGCGGAAATCCTGCGCGGTGATCCCTATTACATCGGCCTCGCGCTGCTCAACGGACTGTTCTTCATCGGCCTGAAGCACATCACGCAGAGCCTGAAGCAGATCTATGTCGAAGCGCTGGGAGCCAGCGAACGCGAGGCGGCCATCGCCGCGCAGTTCGATACCGCGCTCAACAACATGCCGCACGGGCTATGCATGTTCACGGCGACGGGCCGGCTGGCCGTCATCAATTATCGTTTCACCGAAATGCTCCATCTGCCGCGCGATCTGGTGCACCGCGCGGCGGCCGTCGGAACGGTGGTCGGAGATGCTGTCGCGGCAAAAACCCTGTCGCAAGCCAGCGCCGATGCCATTGTGGCCGAGGTTCAGGCTTCGCGCGTGGGTGAAATCGTCACCACCGACACCAGCGGCCCCGCCGAGCGCGCGCTGTCCTGGACATTCCAGCCGATGGCCGACGGCGGCACCGTTGTGCTGGTGGAAGATATTACCGCGCGCCGCAACGCCGAGGCCCGGATCGGCCACATGGCGCGGTTCGACGAACTGACGGGGCTTCCCAACCGCGTACATTTCCGCGACGAGATCGAGGGCATGCTCGCCTCGGGCAAGGGCCTGTCCGCGCTGCTGTTCGTCGATCTCGACCAGTTCAAGCAGGTCAACGACACGCTCGGTCACCCGAGCGGAGACAAGCTGCTGTGCGCGGTGACGGCGCGCCTGCGCCGGCTGCTGCGGCCCGAGGATTTCGTCGCCCGGTTCGGCGGCGACGAGTTCGTGGTGTTCCAGCGCGGAATCCATTCGGCGGACGACGCCGCCTCGCTGGCGCGGCGGATCGTCGACCGTCTCAGCGAGCGTTACGAGATTGATCATCACCTGGTCGAGATCGGCGCCAGCATCGGCATCGCGCTGACATCGCCGGATGCGAGCGTCGATGTGCTATTGAAAAATGCCGACATGGCGCTCTATCGCGCCAAGGCCGATGGCCGTGGCACGTTCTGCTTCTTCCGCGATGAAATGGCGCACACCGTCGAGGCGCGCCGCGTGCTCGAACTCGATCTGCGCCACGCGCTCGCGCATGAGGAATTCGAGCTTTACTACCAGCCGCTGGTCAATCTGAAATCGGGCCGCATCTCGACCTGTGAAGCGCTGCTGCGCTGGAATCATCCGACACGCGGCTCGGTGTCGCCCGCCGACATCATTCCGGTTGTGGAGGATATGGGCCTTGTGGTTGATCTCGGCCGCTGGATTCTGCGCAAGGCCTGCATGGAGTGCATGAAATGGCCGGACCCGGTTAGCGTCGCGGTCAATTTCTCGTCGCAGCAATTCCATCAGCGTGATGTCATGACCGAAGTGCGTTACGCGCTCGAAGTCTCGGGCCTGCCGCCGCATCGCCTCGAAATCGAAATCACCGAGTCGTCACTGCTGCGCAACACGCAGTGGACCCTCGATGTGCTGTCGCAACTGCGCGAACTCGGCGTGCGTATCTCGCTCGACGATTTCGGCACCGGCTATTCGAGCCTCAGCTATCTGCATAACTTCCCGCTGCAGAAGGTGAAGATCGACCGCTCGTTCCTCGAGGATATCGGTAGTCACCGGCCTCTGACGCTGCTGCGCGGTGTCGCGCGCCTGAGCGCCGATCTCGGCATGTCGGTGGTGGTCGAGGGCATCGAGACCAACGAACAGCTCGAACTGATCAGCGCCGAAGGCACGGTCACGGAAGCGCAAGGCTTCCTGTTCAGCCGTCCGGTTCCGGCTGCGCGCGTGCGGGAATTGCTCAAGGCGTCGCACGGCTCGTCGTCCAAGGACGTGATTCCGATCCGGCAGACCTTGCGGTGAAGCCTCAGCACGTCTCAATCCGCGCGTCTCAGTCGTTTGTCAGAACCGCAGCACATCAATACTTTCATGGTTGACGCGGGTTAAGGTTAACCCGGACAACGCTTTGCCATCCGATTAAGAAAGCATTAACCTCTTACCAATGGCGCAAAGCGATTTCGCACGCGCGAGGCAAGACCATGATTCCAGCAGTGCAGACGGCTAGCCAGGCGACGGAACGCAGCAGCTACCCTCTTGATGCCGTCGATTACAGGCTGGTGGAATCCGAGGCTGACAGGGAACGCATCTACCGGCTGCGCTATGACGCCTACCTTCGCGAAGGCGCGATCAAGCCCAACAGCGAAGGCCGGGTGACCGACGAATTCGATGAGTCGCCGTATTCGTGGATTTTCGGTGTCTATCTTGACGGCGAACTCGCCAGTTCGATCCGCATCAGTGTCGCAACGCCGGAACATCAGGCCTCACCATCGGTGAATGTGTTCCCGGATATTCTCAAGCCGGAGCTGGCGGCCGGAAAAACCATTGTCGATCCGACCCGCTTCGTGGCCGATCCATCCCGCGATCAGCGCTATCCGGAACTGCCGTATCTGACGGTGCGGCTCGGTTATGTGGCCTGCGCCTTCTTCAATGCCGACATCGGCCTCGCCACGGTGCGCGCCGAGCATCAGGCTTTTTACCGCCGGGTCTTTCTGCAGAAGCCGCTGTGCGAGCCGCGTCTTTTTCCGGGGCTGGTGAAGCCCGTGGGCCTGATGGCCGCCGATTATCTGTCGGTGAGGGAGCGCATCTATGAGCGCTATCCTTACTTCCGCTCGAGCTTCTTCGAGCGGCGGAAGCTGTTCGAGCGCGGCCAGCGGCCGGTGGAGGAGGCGGGCTCCGTTCTGACCCTGCCGCAGTTTCCGTTCGCGCAGGCGACCATCGCACCCCGGTCCTGAGCCGGTTTCATCGCAAAATTGCTGATTTCCGCAAGAATATAAAGGGCTCCCGCCGCATGCAGGGGGCCCTTTTTGCTTAGGCATTCACCGTCGCGCCATATTCATATCGCATTAACCATCGGCAACGGTTTCGCCGGATGTGTGGCATTTGAGTGTGTCCGGCAACGCCTCGTCAAGGTTGACGAAATCTTCGCTTAACCAACCCGCTGTAGACCAGACGGTGTGGTGGTTAGCAAGTCCGCCCGTTCTGGACGCGAACCCCGTTGGCGGACTTGCTAACCAAAACCACACCGAAGTTTTATTTTTCGAGTGTCCCCCTGAATCCGAAGTTCGCTTACGGGGGCGCTGCAGAATTAAAGCGAACTTCGGATTCAGGACACTCGTCCTTTAGTAACCAGAGCGTGGAGGCTCCGGAATGAAACATCAGATGCGTATCCTCCAGGGATTGAAGCTGGCCGCGGTCTTGGCCGTGGCGCTGTCGATGGGCGCCTGCGCCAACAAGAACGGGGTCGGCGGCGATGCCATGGCGAGCGCGGCGGTGCCCGGCAGCCAGCAGGATTTCGTCGTGAATGTCGGCGATCGCGTGTTCTTCGAGAGCGACCAGACCGAACTGTCGCCGCAGGCGATCGCGACCCTCGACAAGCAGGCGCAGTGGCTGCAGCAGTACAACCGCTACACCTTCACCATCGAAGGTCACGCCGACGAGCGCGGCACCCGCGAATACAACATCGCGCTCGGCGCCAAGCGCGCGCAGTCTGTACGCAGCTTCCTCGCCTCGCGCGGCATCGACCCGAATCGCATGCGCACCATCTCCTACGGCAAGGAACGTCCGGTCGCGGTGTGTAACGACATCTCGTGCTGGTCGCAGAACCGCCGTGCGGTCACCGTGCTGAACGCCAGTTCGTAACGGGTTCGAGAGAGCTTCTGAAAACGGCGCCTTCGGGCGCCGTTTTGTTTTTGCCGGTCCTGTCGCCAGTGCCTCCGGAATTCGTGTAAGATGCCGGCGAGACGGAACGCGAACGCCGGAAAGTGGGAACCAGCCACATTTTCGGCGTACTGAAACCGACAATGTCATTCGCGAAACCGCTTACTCGCCGGGTCAAAATGTCATCCAGATTTCAAATGTTCGCCTGTGCGGTCCTCGTATCCGCGCCCCTTTGGCTGCCCACGGGCGCATCTGCGCAGCAGGATATGGATCCTGAACTGCGCATCGAGCGGCTGGAAAACCAGCTCCGCACCCTGACCGGCCAGAACGAGGAATTGCAGTATCGCAACCGCCAGCTTGAAGAGCAGTTGCGGGCGCTTCAGGGCGGCCAGCCCCAAGCCGGCCAGCCCCAAGCCGGTCAGGCCGCAGCACCGCGTCCCGCCAATCCCAATGTGGCCGCGCCGCAGCTCCAGCCAAATCCGAATGCGGGTTATCAGCAAAACTCCGGCTACCAGCAAAATCCCGGCTATCCGCCTCCGGTCGTCGGCGAAGCGCCGCCCGTGATTACGGCGCCTGTGGCCAGCAGCGGCCGCCGTGGCGATGCGTTCGATCCGAGCCGCAATCCGAATGCGCCGGGCGTGCCACGTGCGCTGGGCGGCGGGCAGATGCCGGTGACGGAAGGACCGGTCGGCGCGCCGGGCGGGCGCGATGCTGGCGAACCGCTCAACCTGTCGAATGTCGGCGGCGCGCGCGACCAGTATGGCACCGGCGCGCCGGCGCAGCGTCCGGTTCAGCAGGCGCCGAACACCACGGCCTCGCTCACCACCTTGCCGCCGTCCGCGACACCGCGCGACGAATTCGATCTCGGCATCGGCTATATCCAGCGCAAGGACTACGCGCTGGCCGAGGAGACCATGCGCAACTTCGCGCAGAAATATCCGACCGATGCGCTGCTGCCGGATTCGCAATACTGGCTCGGCGAGAGTCTGTACCAGCGTCAGAAGTATCGTGACGCGGCGGAAGTGTTTCTCGGCGTGACGACGAAATACGAGACCGCGGGGAAGGCCCCGGACTCGCTGCTGCGCCTCGGACAATCGCTGGCCGCGCTCAAGGAGAAGGAAGCCGCCTGTGCGGCCTTCGGCGAAGTCACCCGGAAGTATCCGCGTGCATCGAACGGCGTGAAGCAGGGCGTGGCACGCGAGCAGAAACGCGCCGGCTGCTGATCGGGACGGGCAAGGGACCGGCGCAGATTTTTACCGCCGATCCCGTTATGCTGGCTCCGGATGTCTTCCGGACAACATGATGCCAACGCCGAACAAAGCTCCCATCGTCAGTGCTCAAGAGGCGCGAGGCCTGTTTTCCGGCTGGAAGGCCTCGCCCGCGCTCGTGCTCGCCGTCTCCGGCGGGCCGGATTCCGTTGCCCTGATGTGGCTTGCTGCCCGTTGGCGAAGGACCTTGAAACAAGGCCCGCGTCTGGTGGCGGTGACGGTCGATCACGGCCTGCGCAGGGAGGCGGCGCGCGAGGCGCGCGATGTCAAACACCTCGCCGCCGCACTGGAGATCGAACACCGCACCATGAAGTGGCGCGGCGACAAACCGAAAACGGGCTTGCCGTCGGCGGCGCGTGACGCCCGCTATCGTTTGCTCGCACGCGCTGCGAAAAGCTGCGGCGCGTCGCACATCCTTACCGCTCACACGCAGGACGATCAGGCGGAGACCGTCATCATGCGGCTGTCACGCGGCAGCGGCATCGCGGGGCTGGCAGCGATGGCGCGGCAAACGGACCGCGGCGGCGTGGTGCTGGCCCGGCCGTTTCTGGATGTGCCGAAGGCGCGGCTGGTGGCGACGCTCGAAAAGGCGGGCATCGCCTTCGCCGACGATCCGACCAATCACGATCCGCGGTTCACGCGACCTCGGCTGCGCGCGCTGATGCCCGCGCTGGCGGCGGAGGGCGCGGATGCGCGCGGTCTGGCGCGGTTTGCGGCGCGTCTCGCCCGCGCCAACGAAGCCCTCGATGTCATGACGAACGGCGCGGAGCGCTATCTGGCGAGCCGCGAGGGCGATGGTCCGAATGCCGGGTTCGATTTTGTGGCTTTCGCGGCTCTGCCCGCCGAAATCCGGGTGCGGCTGCTGATGCGCGCGATCAACCGGGTCGGCCACGAGGGCCCGGCGGAACTCGGCAAGGTCGAGGCGCTCGCCGAGGCGATCGACCGGACCGGTTCGGCCCAACAATCAGGGAGCGGAGGCACCCGCCTGAAGCAGACGCTGGCCGGTGCTGTCATCAGCGTCGCCAAAGGCCGGATTCACGTTATCCCGGCGCCCCCGAGAAGAGGCCGGGTAGCTGGGTTGCCTTAACCGTTATTGAAATAGCCCGGCTAAACCGCCCTTATTTCACCCGGAATGACATTAAGATGCGTTAAATAGTCCCGTGAGGTTCCCTTGGCATCGGGGGGGCCGGCACCTAGATTGAAGTGCAACCGGCACCCGACAACGTGTTGCAGACCCAAAGACCTGCCTAAAGAACATCAGGCCGCGATCGGTGCGGCCACGAAGGAAGCCCTATGAACGCCAACCTGCGCAATTTCGCCCTGTGGGTCATTATCGTCTTGCTGCTGCTGGCGTTGTTCACGCTGTTCCAGAATCCCGGACAGCGTGCCGCCTCCCAGGACATCTCGTTCTCGCAGCTTCTGACCGAGGTCGATCAGAACCGCGTCCGCGACGTGGTCATCCAGGGACCGGACATCAACGGCACCTTCACCAACGGCTCGACCTTCCACACCTACGCGCCGAACGATCCGACGCTGATCAAGCGGCTGTATGACGGCAAGGTGTCGATCACCGCCAAGCCGCCGGGCGACAACGTGCCGTGGTTCGTGTCGCTGCTCGTCTCGTGGCTGCCCTTCATCGCGCTGATCGGCGTGTGGGTCTTCCTGTCGCGCCAGATGCAGGGCGGCGCCGGCAAGGCGATGGGCTTTGGCAAGTCGCGCGCCAAGATGCTCACGGAGGCCCATGGCCGCGTGACCTTTGAAGACGTCGCGGGCGTCGACGAAGCCAAGCAGGACCTGCAGGAGATCGTCGAGTTTCTGCGCGATCCGGGCAAGTTCCAGCGGCTCGGCGGACGCATTCCGCGCGGCGTGCTGCTGGTCGGACCTCCCGGCACTGGTAAAACCCTGATCGCGCGCGCGGTCGCAGGTGAAGCCAACGTGCCGTTTTTCACCATTTCGGGTTCTGACTTCGTCGAAATGTTCGTCGGCGTCGGCGCAAGCCGCGTGCGCGACATGTTCGAGCAGGCCAAGAAGAATGCGCCGTGCATCATCTTCATCGACGAAATCGACGCGGTCGGACGTCATCGCGGCGCCGGTCTCGGCGGCGGCAATGACGAACGCGAGCAGACCCTCAATCAGTTGCTGGTCGAGATGGACGGCTTCGAGGCCAATGAGGGCGTGATCCTGATCGCGGCCACCAACCGTCCCGACGTGCTCGATCCCGCGCTGCTGCGTCCGGGCCGCTTCGACCGTCAGGTCGTGGTGCCGAATCCGGATGTGCAGGGCCGCGAGCAGATCCTCAAGGTTCATGTCCGCAAGGTGCCGCTGGCGCCGGATATCAACCTCAAGACCATCGCCCGCGGTACGCCCGGCTTCTCCGGCGCGGACCTGATGAACCTTGTCAACGAGGCTGCGCTCACCGCCGCCCGCCGCAACAAGCGGATGGTGACCCAGGCCGAATTTGAAGAGGCCAAGGACAAGGTCATGATGGGCGCCGAGCGCAAATCGCTCGTGATGTCCGAGGAAGAGAAGATGCTGACGGCCTATCACGAGGGCGGCCACGCCATCGTCGGCCTCAACGTGCCTGCGACCGATCCGATCCATAAGGCGACCATCATCCCGCGTGGCCGTGCGCTCGGCATGGTCATGCAGTTGCCGGAGCGCGACAAGATGTCGATGTCGCTGGAGCAGATGACGTCGCGCCTCGCCATCATGATGGGCGGCCGGGTCGCCGAAGAACTGATCTTCGGCCGCAACAAGGTCACCTCCGGTGCGTCGTCCGACATCGAGCAGGCCACGCGCCTCGCCCGCATGATGGTGACCCGCTGGGGCCTGTCGGACGAACTCGGCACCGTGGCCTATGGCGAGAACAACGACGAAGTGTTCCTCGGCATGCAGGTCAACCGCCAGCAGAACGTCTCCGAAGCCACCGCGCAGAAGATCGACTCGGAAGTGAAGCGCCTGGTCGAGGAAGGCTACAACGAGGCGACCCGCATTCTGACCGAGAAGCGCGAGGATCTCGAAACCCTCGCCAAGGGCCTGCTCGAGTTTGAAACGCTGTCCGGCGACGAGATCACCGATCTGCTCAACGGCAAGAAGCCGAACCGTGAATCGGTGCTCGAGCCGACCGGCCCGCGCACCTCGGCGGTTCCGCCCGCCGGCAAGCCGCGCCCGCGTCCGGACACCGGGCTGGAGCCGCAGCCACAGGCATAAGCTCGTTACACGCTGATATAAAAAGGCCGGTCTTGAGACCGGCTTTTTGTTTGCGGTGCTTTGTCCTGACATGCGTGAGCGGGAAGACCATATGATCTTTCACTCGTCATGGCCGGGCTCGTCCCGGCCATCCACGTCTTGTTGCTTCTTGAAATTAAGACGTGGATCACCGGGACAAGCCCGGTGATGACGATCGTGGGCGTTGAGGCGTCGCCCTTTATTCTAGGCGCCGTCCCCGCCTGCGAGGGGATGACATCGCGAGTGTCTTGCGCTCTGTCCGAAACGACGATCAGCCCCGCAGCGGTGCGACTTGACCGCTCATTGCATTCGCCGCACGCATGACAGCGTTTCCGCTCATGAAGCGCCGATCCAGCAACCGAATGTCTGAGCCTTCCCACGACCATTTCCACGCACCGGCCTACTGGTCGCGCAACGCCGTGATGCCGGGCATCTACGCCATCACGCCGATGCTGCCCGGGACCATTGCGTTCGGCATGGCGTTCGGCGCGCTCTGCGCGCAGAAGAACTTCACGCTGGCTGAAGTGCAGGTGATGATGGCCTTCGTCTACGGCGGCCTTTCGCAGTTTGTCGCGGTGTCCTCCTGGCCAAGCACGCTGACCCTCTCGTCCATTGCGACGCTGGCGCTGCTGACCGCGACCGTGAACATCCGCTTCTCGCTGATGAGCGCGAGTCTGCGTCCATGGTTCGGCACGCTGCCATGGTGGCAGTCCTATCCCTCGATGCTTCTGGTCACCGATGGCGGCTGGCTCGCCGCCACCCGCTACCGCAATCACGGCGGCGCTGATGCATGGTTCTTTGTCGGCGGCGGCATCGTGCTTTACGTGCTCTGGTTTGCCTCGTCCGTGCCGGGATATCTGCTCGCAGGCCAACTGAGCGATCCGAAGAAATACGGCGTCGATCTCGTGGTGCCGGCATTTTACGCGGCGATGCTGGTTCCGGCATGGAAGGGGCCGCGCCGCGCCATTCCATGGGCGGTGTCGGGCCTCGTCGCGCTCGCCGTTCACTGGCTGGTGCCGGGCTGGTGGTTCATCATCGCCGGCGCGGTGTCGGGTGCGATCAGCGCCGGGCTGATGGATGACGATCCGCCTCCTGAGAACGCGAAGACCGGAGGCGCGGCATGAGCGAGTTCATGCGCCCCGATGTGATGATCGCGTTCGCGGTGATGACCGCGGTGACGGTGGCCGCGCGCCTCGGCGGCTACTGGCTGATGGGCTATGTCCCCATCACGCCGCGCGTGCGGCGGATGCTCGACGCGCTGCCGGGCTCGATCATTGTCGCCGCCTCGCTGCCGGTGGCGGTCAATGGCGGGGCCGTCGTGCTGTTCGCCATCGGGGCGGCGGTCGCGATCACCATCATCCGGCGCAATGAGTTCGTCGCGGTCATTACCGGCATGGCGGTGGCGGCTGTGGCGCGCGCGCTGGGATTCAGCGGCTGAGGGCCGGCGCCAGTCTGAGGTAAGGGAATTTTTGCTGCACTGCGAATTTGAATCGCGGCTCACCTAATTGCTTGTCAGCGCTTTTGAACTGGTGTTCACTTCTTTTAGGGAGATAAACGCCGTCAATGGTTTACAGGCGAACTCATCAAGTCGTGAAACGTCTTGCGGCGCGCCGCAATGCGATCCTTGCAGCAGCCCGCGATGCGGCTGCGGAAGGCGGAATGGCGGCGGTTCAGATCGCGCCGGTGGCCACCCGCGCCAATGTCGCGGCGGGCACGGTCTATCGCTATTTCCCCTCGAAAGCGGAGCTGATTTCCGAACTGATCGCCGATGTGTCGCGGGCCGAACTGACCGCGATCCGCCGGGCCGCCGATGCGGCGCCCGGACCGTCTTCGGCGCTGGCCGCGGCCGTGACCACCATCGCGGTTCATGTGGTGTCGAACCGCAAGCTCGCCTGGGGCATTCTCGCCGAGCCGGTCGATGTCGATGTCACCGAATCCCGTGTCGCCAGCCGCCGCGAGATCGCCGCCGAACTCGAAGCGCGGATCGAAGCCGCGGTGCGGGCAGGGCATCTGCCGGCGCAGGATATTTCACTGGCCGCGACGGCGCTGATCGGCGCGCTGCACGAATCCCTCGTCGGCCCGCTGGCGTCCGCCGATATCGACGATCCGGTGAAGCTGCGCGATGCGGTGCAGGCGATTACCCTGTTCGCCCTGCGCGCCGTCGGCGTGCTCGATGCCCGCGCGCGCGGCCTTGTGGTTCAGGCCGTGATGCCGGTGATGCCTGCGCGGCGGGAACTGGGCGCGCTGGCCGGATAGCTTCATCCGCGCCTTCGTCTTTGGAACTATTCAAAACCTGCCCGGTATGCTTGATACGTCAGAACAATAAGGCGCGGTTGCACGCGCTCGTGTGTTGCGAATTTCGGATTCGGGACACCAGGTTCTGGAGATCAGCATGTCCATCATGATGCCTGAAGCCGATCAGGCCGTGCTTGCCCGCCGCGACGAGATCGTCGCCGCCCTGCGCAAGATCGTTCCCGGCGAGGGCGTGATTTCCTCCACGCGGGAAATGCAGCCTTACGAATCCGATGCGCTGACCGCCTATCGTCAGCCGCCGATGGTCGTGGTGCTGCCCGACACCACCGAGCAGGTCTCGCAGGTCCTGAAATACTGCCACGACAACGGCATCAAGGTGGTGCCGCGCGGCTCGGGCACCTCGCTGTCCGGTGGCTCGCTGCCGCTGGCGGACGGCGTGTTGCTCGGGCTCGGCAAGTTCAAGCGGATTCGCGAGATTGATTTCGAGAACCGTGTCGCGGTGGTCGAACCCGGCGTCACCAATCTCGCCATCAGCCAGGCGGTCGCGCATGAGGATTTCTACTACGCGCCCGATCCGTCGTCGCAGATCGCCTGCTCGATCGGCGGCAATATCGGCGAGAATTCCGGCGGCGTGCACAGCCTGAAATACGGCATGACCACCAACAACGTGCTCGGTTGCGAGATCGTGCTCATTACCGGCGAGATCTTGCGCATCGGCGGCAAGGCACCCGAGACCGACGGCTATGACATCATGGGCGTCATCACCGGCTCCGAGGGCCTGCTCGGCGTCGTCACCGAGGTGACCGTGCGCATTCTCAAGAAGCCGGAGACGGCGCGGGCGCTGATGGTCGGCTTCTCCGAAGTCGAGGCGGCGGGGCGCTGCGTCGCCGATATCATCGGCGCGGGCATCATTCCCGGCGGCATGGAAATGATGGACCGCGACGCGATCCATGCCGCGGAAGCCTTCGTCCACGCCGGGTATCCGCTGGATGTCGAGGCGCTGTTGATCATCGAACTCGATGGTCCCAAGGCCGAAGTCGATGAACTGATCGGCCGGGTGGAGAAGATCGCGCTCGGTTGCGGCTCGACCTCGTGTCAGGTGTCCAGTTCGGAGCAGGAGCGGCTGCTGTTCTGGGCCGGGCGCAAGGCGGCGTTTCCGGCGGTCGGCCGCATCTCGCCGGATTATCTGTGCATGGACGGCACCATTCCGCGCGGCAAGCTGCCCGACGCGCTGGCGGGTATCCGCGACCTGTCGAAGAAGTATGGCCTGCGTTGCGCCAACGTGTTCCATGCCGGTGATGGCAATCTGCATCCGCTGATCCTTTACGATGCGAACATTCCGGACGAGATGGACAAGGCGGAGGCCTTCGGCGCGGACATCCTGCGGCTGTGCGTGAGGCTCGGCGGCGTCTTGACCGGCGAACACGGCGTCGGCGTCGAGAAACGCGACCTGATGCCGGAAATGTTCAGCGACATCGACCTCGCGCAACAGCAGCGGCTGAAATGTGCGTTCGATACGCAAGGGCTGCTCAATCCGGGCAAGGTGTTTCCGACCCTGCATCGCTGTGCCGAACTCGGGCGGGTTCACGTCCATCACGGCAAGCTGGCATTTCCCGATATTCCGCGGTTTTGAGCGTGGGCATGACGGCAACAGCGGTGTTTTTCACCTCTCCCCGTTTTTCACGGGGAGAGGTCGCTCGTGCCGGTCGGCACGTTGCCGACCGTGAACGAGCGGGTGAGGGGCTGTTGTTCCGATCCCGAAATCTTGCCCCTCACCCGGAGCCTTTGCTGCGCGCAGGCTCCGACCTCTCCCCGCAAGCGGGGAGAGGTGAAAAGGAGTTTTCGTGGATACTCTGAAAGTACGCGACGCGAAGGATGTGGAAGACGCGGTGCGCGGCGCGGTGGCGGCGGAACAGCCGCTGGAGATCATCGGGCATGGCAGCAAGCGCGCCATCGGCCTGCCGATGGCGACCAACGCGGTGCTCGACCTGTCGGCGCTCAATGCCATCACGTCTTACGAGCCGCACGAGTTGATCGTCACCGTGCAGGCCGGCGCGGCGATGGCCGATCTGCTGTCTCTGATGGATTCCAAGAACCAGCAATTCGCCTTCGATCCGATGGATACCTCGGTGCTCCTTGGCACACCGCGCGGCGCGGGCACCGTCGGCGGCATGATCGCGGCGGGTCTCGCCGGCCCGCGCCGGATCAAGGCCGGCGGCGCGCGCGACCATCTGCTCGGTGCGAACGCGGTGTCGGGCTTCGGGGATTCGTTCAAGACCGGCGGCAAGGTGGTGAAGAATGTCACCGGCTACGATCTCTGTAAGCTGCTCGCGGGGTCATGGGGCACGCTGTCGGTGATGACCGAGGTGACGCTCAAGGTGCTGCCCAAGGCGGAAACCGAGCGCACGTTGGTGCTCCGGGGACTCGATGACGTCACCGCGAACCGGGCGATGACGACGGCGATCGGGTCGCCTTACGACGTGTCGGGCGTAGCGCATATTCCGGCGTCGATCTTCCGCGACACTGGCGATGGGCTGTCGGGCCTTGGAGGTTCGCCGCAGGCGGTGACGCTGATCCGGCTGGAAGGGATTGGCGCGTCGGTGCCGCATCGGGCAGGGTCGGTGAGCAAGGCACTTGCCTCGTTCGGAACCGCTGAGATGATCGCCGATGAGGCGTCCGCCGCGCTCTGGGCGTCGATCCGCGACGTCACGCCGTTTGCGGCGTCCGGATCTCTGGGCGCGTGGCCGGTCTGGCGCATCGTCTGTCCGCCGGCCTCGGGCGGCGCGTTCGGTCAGGCGCTGACGCGGGAGACCGGCGGCGACGTGATCTACGACTGGAGCGGGGGCCTGATCTGGGCGGCGCTGCCGCCCGCACCGGATGCTCATGCGACGCTGCTGCGGCAACGTCTCAAATCCATCGGCGGCCACGCCACGCTGCTGCGCGGTAGCGATCAGGTCCGTGCGGCCATCGACGTTTTCCATCCGCAGGAGGCTGGCGTCGCGGCGCTGGGCCGGCGCGTGAAGGCGAGTTTCGACCCCAAACAGATTCTCAATCGCGGCCGGATGGTGCGCACGTGATCCGGAACCGGTGATCCCATGAAGACCGAATTTTCCCTCGCCCAGCTCGCCGATCCGGATATCCGCGAGGCCGACAAGATCCTGCGCGCCTGCGTGCATTGCGGGTTCTGTACCGCCACCTGTCCGACCTATGTCCTGCTCGGCGACGAACTCGATAGCCCCCGCGGCCGCATCTACCTCATCAAGGACATGCTGGAGAACGACCGCACGCCGACGCAGGAGGTGGTCAAGCATATCGACCGCTGCCTGTCGTGCCTCGCCTGCATGACCACCTGTCCTTCCGGGGTGAACTACATGCACCTCGTCGATCAGGCGCGGGTGAAGGTCGAGGAAGAGTATGCGCGGCCGCTGTCCGAGCGGTTTCTGCGCGGGGTGCTGGCGTGGGTGCTGCCGCGTCCCGGCCTGTTTCGCCTCAGCATGATGGGCGCGCGTCTCGCCCGTCCATTCGCAGCCTTGATTCCGTCCTCGGCCAAGCATGGGGTCACGCCGACCTTCTTCGACCGGCTTCGCGCCATGCTGGCGCTCGCCCCTGGCAAGCTGCCCGCACCCGGACCTTCTGGCGGGAAGGTCTTTCCTGCCGAAGGACAGAAGCGTGGCCGCGTCGCGCTGTTGCAGGGCTGCGCCCAGCAGGTTCTCTCTCCCGGGATCAATCAGGCGGCGATCCGGTTCTTGACCCGCAGCGGCATCGAGGTGGCGCTGGTGGCGGACGAGCGGTGCTGCGGCTCGTTGACCCATCACATGGGACGCGACGGCGATGCGCTGGCGCGGGCGAAAGCGAACATCGAGGTGTGGACAAGGGAGATCGAGCGGGGCGGCCTCGACGCCATCATCGTGACCACGTCCGGATGCGGAACGACCATCAAGGACTACGGCTACATGCTGCGCGAGGACAAAGCCTTTGCAGCAAAAGCCGCGCGTATTTCAGCCCTTGCGAAGGATGTGACCGAGTACATCGCCGGCATCGACGTCGCATGGCCGAAGGACAGAAGCGATCTCGTCGTCGCGTATCACTCCGCATGTTCGTTGCAGCACGGACAGAAAATCACGCAGCTTCCGAAAGAATTGCTTTCCAAGTGCGGATTCGTGGTGAAAGATGTGCCCGAGAGTCATCTGTGTTGCGGTTCGGCGGGAACGTACAACATCCTCCAGCCCGACATCGCGAGGCGGCTTCGCGAACGGAAGATCGCCAACATCGCATCGACGAAGCCGGACGTTGTCTCCGCCGGCAACATCGGTTGCATGGTGCAGATTGGCTCGGTGGAAGGTACCGATGGAACGTCAGTCCCTGTGGTGCATACGATTGAACTGCTCGACTGGGCGACAGGCGGACCTCGGCCGGATGTGTTGACGGGATCAATGAAGAGCCCCCGCATCGGGAGTGCTTGAGCGCCGGTTCATCGTGGGGCTGGCGGTAACAGGAGGACCACAATGGCTAAGGCGAAGAAAAAGAATTCGAAGGCCAAGAAGGCAAAGAAGCTGGTAGCGAAGAAGGCCAAGAAGGCCGCCAAGAAATCGGCGAAGAAGTCAGCGAAAAAGTCCGCCAAGAAATCTGCAAAGAAGGCCGTGAAGAAGTCGGCCAAGAAGACGTCGAAGAAAGCCGCGAAGAAGTCCGGCAAGAAAGCCGCCAGGAAGACTGCACCGAAGAAGGCCGCCGCTCCCAAGAAGGCCGTCAAGAAGCGTGCCCCCAAACCTGCGCCGGCTGCTGAACCTGCCCCGGCTGTGGAATCGAGCTGGTCCAGCCCGGCTCCGGCTTCGCCCGCAAGCTGGTCCTCCGGCGACGAAAACAACACCTGATCCGGAAAGCCCGTTTCGGCCGACCGGTCCGCTCCTCCTGCAGAGCCGCAGCAATCGCTGCGGCTTTTGCATTTGGTGACGCCCGTTTCAGGGCTGGTGGCCGCGCCGCGAATCAGGCCGTGGAACCTGCTCTTCCAGGACTTTCGGACCGCCGGTTGTCCAGGCCGGCAAGGGCCGATGTGTGAATTAGGGCCGAAATTTGTTGTCCGAATGCAACACTGCGGCACAACCGCATTTGCAACGCTCTAAACGCCTAAAAAGGCGGCAATTGCTTGGGTTTTTTGCTTCACGCACGGGAATTTGACCAGCACTGTGGACCTACGAAATTGAATTCCATGCAGTCGATTAACGCTTGTCATTCGGACTTTCGGCAATCGGACTGGATTTTTAGCGATGATGGGGATCGTCATGAAGAAAGTAAGTTTGTCGATCGCAGCGGTTGCAGTTGCTGCGATGGGGATCGGTTCGGCCTCCGCTGCCGACCTCCCGGCCAAGATGTACACCAAGGCTCCGCCGCCGGTCGTGGTTTCGCCGTGGGATGTCGCCTTCGGCGCGGCGATCACCAACAACTACGTGTTCCGCGGTATTTCGCAGTCCAACCGGGGCGCTTCGGTTTCGGCCTATTTCGAGCCGCGCTACAACATCACGCCAGACCTGCAGCTCTACGCCGGTGTCGCCGGTAACAGCATTTCCTTCGCCAACCGCGCTGCGGCTGAAATCGACGTGTACGGCGGTATCCGCCCGACCTTCGGGCCTCTCGCTCTCGACTTCGGTGTCTGGGGTTACATCTATCCGAGCGGACAGTGCATTGACACGATTCAGGGCGGCGGCAACCTCTGCCCGGTCGGATCGAGCGCGCTGTTCAACGGCAACGTGATGAAGGGCGACGTCAGCTACTACGAAGCGTACGGCAAGGCGACCTACACCTTCAACGACATGTTCGCTCTCGGCGGCAGCGTCTGGTACTCGCCGAACTTCCTGAACTTCGGCTTCGACTCGACCTACGCGTCGGTCAACGCCAAGTTCACCGCGCCGAGCAGCCTGTTCGGCAATTCCGGCGTCGGCGCGTACATCTCGGGTGAGTACGGCCATCAGTGGCTGGGCACCACCGACGCGTTCTATGCCTTTACCCCGCTCCCGGACTACAACACCTGGAACGTCGGTATCGGCTTCACCTACAAGGTCTTCACGCTTGATCTGCGCTACTCGGGCACCGATCTGGGCCAGGGCAACTGTAACGCCATCACCTCCGACTTCGGCGCGGTTCAGAACGGTAGCGTAACGCTGGCTAACCCCGGTGGCTTCGGCTCCAAGTGGTGCGGCGATCAGTTCATCGCCAAGCTCTCGGCGGACGTGACCCTCGGCGCTCTGAAGTAAGCGTCTCGATCTCAGACATTGAAGGGCGGCAGAGAAATCTGCCGCCCTTTTTGTTTGTCTTCGCGTCTCTTTCCGCTAAGAGGGACCATGCCTGAAGTGGCTTGTTCCAAGGCAAACCGCCTTCCGGCGGTCCATTTCCCGAACGAAGCTGCCGCCGGTCTAGGGCCCGCGGCTTGCAAGACCGTCGCCATGAATATCAATCGCTATGCGGCCCATCTGGGCGTCCGCTCGAGAATCGCATTCAAGCGCTGGTCGCGGCGCCTGCTGTTCCTGGTCGGCGGTGTTCTTGTCGGCCTTGCCGCCATCGCCATGGCGTATCTCGCCGATCACGCTCAGGCCCTGTTCGGCCGCGTGTTGAACTATTCGCCCTATATGGCGCTGCTGGTCACGCCTGTGGGCTTCGGCCTCGCCACCATTCTGGCGATCAGGGTGTTCCCGAACTCGCAGGGCAGCGGCATTCCACAGGTGATCGCCGCCCTCAAGCTCCCCGACCAGGAGGCGCGCGCGCCGCTGGTGTCCCTGCGGGTGGCGTTCGGCAAGATCGTGGTGATGACGCTCGGCCTGCTGTGCGGCGCTTCGACCGGCCGCGAAGGGCCCACCGTTCAGGTCGGCGGGTCGATCATGTTCGCGATCGGACAGTGGGCGCCGTTCCGGCAGCCCGGATTCCTGCTGGCGGGTTCCGCCGCCGGCGTCGCGGCGGCGTTCAATACGCCGCTGGCGGGCATCGTCTTCGGCATCGAGGAGATGAGCCGTTCGTTCGAGATGCGCACCAGCGGCCTGATTATCGGCGCGGTCATCGCCGCGGGTCTGACGTCGCTGGCCATTGTCGGCGACTACAATTATTTCGGCTCGACCGGCGCGGTGCTGCCGCTGGGCCGCGCATGGATCGTGGTCCCGGTCTGCGCCGTCATCTGCGGTGTGGCGGGCGGCGTGTTCAGCCGCATCCTGATCCTGTTCGCCAACGGCTTTTCCGGGCCGGTCGGCACCACGATCAGGCGTCATCCGGTTGCCTTTGCGGTGGCTTGCGGCCTTGGCGTGGCGCTGTGCGGAATTTTCAGCAGCGAGCATGTCTACGGCACCGGCTACGAGCAGGCCCGCGCCATCATCCATTCCACCGAGACCATCGATTACAGTTACGGCCCCTGGAAATATCTGGCGACCCTGCTGTCTGCGATCAGCGGAATTCCCGGCGGCATTTTTGCGCCGTCGCTGGCGATCGGCGCGGGGCTGGCCTCGGATCTCAGCCTGTTCTTTCCCCACACGCCGATCGGGGCACTGGTCCTGATCGGCATGGTATCCTACCTGACCGGCGTGGTTCAGGCGCCGATCACCGCCTTCGTCATCACCTCGGAGATGACCAACGACCATGCCATGGTGATCCCGCTGATGGCCTCGGCGCTGATCGCCAATGCGGCGTCCAAGGCGGTGGTCAGCGAAGGGCTGTATCACGCGCTGGCAAAATCCATCTTCAAGACGCGGACTGAAGCCACCGCCGCGAACGGCCGGCCCGCGCATATCCCTTGATGGCGGTGGTCAGCCGCTGGCTTAAGCCGGCTCCGCCGCGCCCTGCTTGTCGCCCAGCGTGAACCGGTCGCCGGACCGCACCAGCGCCACCTCGCGCTGGTGGAAGGCTTCCAGCGTCGTCCGGTGCCCGATGGAGACAATGGTGGTCTGCGGCATCTTTTCCACGATCAGCCGATAGAGCAGCGCTTCTGATGGTTCATCCAGAGAAGCGGTGGCCTCATCGAGGAACAGGTATTGCGGCGCATGAAGAAGCGCGCGCGCGATGCCGAGCCGCTGCTGTTCGCCCAGCGAGAGCGTCCTGTTCCAATGCCCTTCCTCACTCAGCCGCTCCGCCAGCGCGGGCAGGCCGACCAGCTTCAGCACCTCGCCGAGCTGGGCTGCGCTGTAAGTGTCGTCCTTCGAGGGATAGGTAATCGCCGATGCCAGCGAGCCGACCGGAAAGTAAGGCCGCTGCGGCAGCATCATCAGCGATGCGCCTTGCGGAATTGCGATGGTGCCGCTGCCGAACGGCCAGATGCCCGCGATGGCACGGAACAGCGTGGACTTCCCCGAACCCGAAGGACCGGTGACCAGCGTCCGCTCGCCGCTGCGCAACTCGAACGCGGAGGTCTGCACCAGCGGCTTGCCGTTCGGCAGCGTCAACAGCAGATCGTCAAGCGCGATGGCGCCTGCGTTTGCTGCCGTCGCCGGTTTGATCGCGCCGGGATTGTCAGCAAGTGCTTTTGCCGCTGCGATGCCGTGCTCGAAGCCGTCAAGACGGGCAACCACGGCCTGCCATTCCGCCAGCGTTCGATAGGTCGACACGAAGAACGACAATGCGCCCTGCACGCTGCCGAAGGCGGAGGCGGTCTGCATCATGCCGCCGAGCTGCATCTTGTTGGCGAAATAAGCCGGAGCCACCATGAGATACGGGAAAATCACCGAGGCTTGCGAGTAACTCGCCGTGAAGGCTGTGATCTTCTTGGTTCGGCTCATGATGCCGAGCCAGTTGTCGACCACGTACCCGAACCGCGTCAGCAGGCGCTGGCGCTCGGCGGCATCGCCTTCGAGCAACGCGATCTGCTCGGAGTTCTCGCGAACGCGGACCAGATTGAAGCGGAAATCCGCCTCAAATTTCTGTTGCCGGAAATCCAGTCCCACGAGCGGACGGCCGATCAAGTGAGTCAGCCAGGTGCCGATCGCCGCGTAGATCAGCGCGCTCCAGACCATGTAGCCGGGAATGTCGATATCCTTGCCGAACAGATGCAGCGGCGCAGCGCTTGAGAGCGTCCACAAAATCACAACAAACGACGCCAGCGTCACCACCGAATTCAAAAGGCCGATGCCGATGTTCAGGGTCCGGTCGACGAACAGCTTGACGTCATCGGTCATGCGCTGGTCCGGATTGTCGGCGGCGTCGCCCTGAAGTTGCATCCGGTAATGATTGGCGCGACTGAGCCATTCGCCGAGATAGCGTTCGGTCATCCACTTGCGCCAGCGGATCTGCAGCCACTGGTTCAGGTAGAGTTGATAAACCGCAATGATGATGAAGATGGTGACGATCACCGTGAAATAGATGATCTCGGAGACGAAGCTGTCCCAATTGTGCTCCTGAAGCGCGTTGTAGAAACGGTTATTCCAGGAGTTCAGCAGCACGTTGATGCCGACGGTGGCGAGTTCGATCACGACCACTGCGGTCAAGAGGGCGAGGCCGGCCCATTTGTCCTCGGAGCGAAAGTAAGGTGCTGCAATCCGCCACACCGCCTTGAGCGTCGAACCAATGCCGTTCACAGAAAAACTCTCCTTGCGGGAATTGTGGGCCTTTGAAAATCGCCGAAGATTAACGTGTCGCAACCATGACGGCGGGCATCCTAACATACCGTTGTCGTGGAGCAGGAGCCGGTTTCATTGGAGCGCAATATGTGCGTTTTAGGGCTGAACCCGCGCATGGAATGCCGATCACACGGTTGTGCTCTTCGATCGGCAACTGCGGGGGTAAGCCGCATGATGGGGCAATTTTTACGCCGCGCGTACACTGGAAAGTCACGGCGTAAACGTCTAGAACCTCGCGCGTTGGAATGCGTGAGGTCTTCATGACGGTTCTGCGATATTTTCTCGCCGGTCTTGTCCTGGCAATCGGCATTGCCGGCCCGGCGGATGCGGCGAGCGAGTTTCCGTTCGGGGCAGAGATGACCCTCGAGGCGCGGCCGCAGCCGGGATCGAAGCGGATTCCGACCCTGGAGATCGGCGACAACGGAGAGGCGCAGCTCGACCTGTGGTGCAAGTCCGGCAAGGGGCAGTTTTCCGTCGCCAACGATACCGTCATCTTTGTGCCGGGCGCGATGAGCGACGGCGGTTGCACGCCGGAACGCGCGCAGCTCGATGATGCATTGATCAATGCGCTCGGTGCCGCGGCGACATGGAAACGGCAGGGTGATTTTGTCTCGTTCATCGGCGCGACGACGCTGCGCTTTCGTCTCAGCACAAACTGAGCGCGTTCAACGCTCGCGCAGGATCATGTCCGCGCAGGCGCCACCGGACTGGATCGAGCCGGTATAGCCGCCAAAGGCCGCATAGGCGGACGCCAGATAAAGCCCCGGAATGACCGTCGCCGGTGTCCGCTTGAGCGTGCTGTACAAGGAGCGCGGCGGTGTTGGCGCGAAGCCATAGACCGAACCTTGCGGCGCGCCGAGATACTGCTTCACGGAAAATGCGGTGTTGAAGGTTGACGCGGTGATGGATTGGCCCAGTCCGGGATAATATCCATCGAGATAGGCCACGATGGCGTCCTGCCAACGGGCGCGTTTGGCGCGATAGGCATCCTGATCGTATCCGCTCCAGTTCGACAACCGGTCCGGACCGGCAATGGACAGAGCATAGGGCGGCACCGGAATGCCTGAGTCGATGGCGGCGTAATCGACGATGGCCAGTGGCGGCATGCGGGTGCTGGGCTCATCCGCCATCAGCTCCGTTGCTTGCGCGTAATCGCCGAGGCTGGTCATCCAGTCCGGCAGCAACTGCGTGGAATAGCCGGTGATGCCGAATTCGCGCGGCGGCTTCGACAGGCCGAGCGTCAGCGCAAACAGCGAAATCGACGGCGTCCGGTCGGCGTAGGCCGAAAGCAGCTTTGCGCCGCGTGCCGCGGGCATCAGCGATGCGAGTGTTTCCGGCGCGGCGTTGCCGACGATGCGCGACGTGTTCACTGTCTGCGGATGACTGCCATCCCTGGCCGTATGGGTCAGGCTTGCGACGTGGCCCTGCGCGTCAAGGCCGATAGCGCTCGCGGTTCGCCGCAGAATGACGTCGCTGCCGGCGGCCTTGATGGCGCGGGCGAGCGCGCTGGAGAGACGCTGCGAGCCGCCCTGCACATAGCGTCCGCCGCTCAGGAGGTAACTTCCCTGCGCAGCGGCGAAGAACACCCACCAGGTCGTCGCCGGATCGTCGTGATAGTAGGACAGGTTCGCGGCGATGGCGGTTTTCACGGCCTCGTTGCTTCCGAAGGTGCGATCCAGTTTCTGCGCCAGCGACAGGCTCCAGTCACGGATCGCGGGCAGCATGTTGCGCAATGCGCCGAACGCCTGCGCCGGCGATCTGAATATGCCCGTGCCGCGCGACAACACGCCGACGGCCGAGGCGATCTGCTCCATTTCACCGAGCAGATGCTCGATGCCGCTGCATGCATCCGGAAACCGTTCGATCAATGCTTGCCGGGCCGCGTCGAAGTTGTCAGGCAGGGTGAGCGGCGCGCCGATCGGACCGCCGCGCGCTTCGTAGAAGGTGGCGGAGGGAATCCACTTCACCGCATCGAGCACACCGGCGCGGATCAGCGGATCGTGCTTGGGGTCGCGTGGATCGTGCGGGTTGCTGGTTTCATGCAGCGAGCCTTCGACAAAAAGATCGCCGACCTTGTAGCTGGACGCCGCGCCGCCGACGGAATTGCTGCGCTCGATCACGAGCACCTTGCGCCCTTGGCGCGCGAGGATTGCGCCGGCGGTGAGGCCGCCGAGACCGGCGCCAATAATCACAGCGTCGTAGCGTGTCATGCGCGGTCGAACCTGTCGCGGCCTGTCGGGAGGCGGCGCACTATTTCCAGGCCGCCTTGTCGGTGTCCCAGCGCTGGCCTTTCAGGTTCGACGCAATCGCCTTGATCATCCCGTCGTCGTCATTGAAGGTGCTCTCTTCCTCGCCGCCGGCGCTGTCGGAGAACTGGAGTTGGGGCGCTGCGGTCTCGTCCGTGGTCTTGCTGGTGGGAATGCCGAGCCAGACCACGAGGCGATCCGATCCGCCGGGCTTGTCGGGGCTGACCAGGGCGGTGACTTCCAGCGTTTCGGTGAGGTCGAGGCCCTCCGCGAGCTGGCTCGGGCGCTTGATGGTGAAGGTCAGTTCGCCGGTGGTGTCGTTCCAGGTTGTCGTCGATGGCTTCGCGCCCATCACTTTGGATGCAATGCCGGCCAGCGTCGCGGCGAACTTGTCGCGATTCAGTTTGCCGTCCGGCGCCCAGTCACCTGCGGCGAAGCGGATCGCGCGCTCCATGTCGTAGGTGCCGGAGGTCCAGCCCGCGGCGGTGACGCCGGGCGCGGTCTTCAGGGCCGCGATCAGCGCCGGTGCGCGCGCCGGATCGACGAAGATACGCAGAACCTGATGACCCGAGCGCAGCGCGTTGCAGTCGGTCGCGATGCTGTCGAGGGCGATCTGGACGTTCTGGCCTTTCAGGCTTTTGACGAGCCCGGCGAAATTCTCGCGCTTGACCCGGATCGCCAGCGACTGCGGCGAGACCTGTGTGAAATCCTTCGGCGCTTCACTCAGATCATCATCGACCACCTGCGACTGCTGGAATTCCGTTTCATCGACGTCGGAATTGTCCGGTGACGAGACCGAGGTGAGATTGCCGCCCAGCGTGATCTTGCCATCGAACGACACCGACTTGTTGCCCTTGCGGGTCAGATTGACCGTGACGGGAGTCTTGTTCTCGATGCTCTGTCCGCTGCCGGACAATTTCTCGCCCTCGACTTTCAGGTCGAGGATGAAACGATCCTTGCGGTCGGAATGGGCCGAGACCGAATAGCAGACATCCAGCAGCGCGGAGACCACCTTGCCGCCCTGACGGGTTTCCTTGATGAACGCGTCCACCGGCAGGTCGCCCAGAATGTCGCCCAGCGAATTGAAGTAGCGGCTCTCGTTGATGCCGGGCGCAGCCTTCGCATCCTTGGCGGTCTGGGCCTGAACGGGCAACGCTCCTGCCAGTGCGAGAGTGCAGCCAATCAACAATGCGCGCATGGGTGTCATCCTGAGTCGAAAGGAAGCCGGACCATCTCAAAAGCGGACCGGATTGTCGCGATGTTTCTTGAATGTGAGACAACAAAAAGGCCGCCCGCAGGCGGCCTTTGATCTCGTGAGACGATGGAGCGGCTTGGAAGGCTCTCTCTTAGAAGCCCATGCCGCCCATACCGCCCATGCCACCCATTCCGCCGCCGCCCGGCATCGCGGGTGCCGCGTCCTTCGGCACGTCGGCGACCATCGCCTCGGTGGTGACCAGAAGGCCGGCGACAGAGGCAGCGTCCTGCAGGGCGGTGCGAACCACCTTGGCGGGGTCGATGATGCCCTTGGCGACGAGGTCGACATATTCCTCGTTCTGCGCGTCGAAGCCGAAGGTCTCGGTCTTGTTGTCGAGGATCTTGCCGACAACGATGGAGCCTTCGACACCGGCGTTCTCGGAAATCTGGCGGATCGGGGCTTCCAGCGCCTTCAGCACGATGTTGATGCCGGCCTGAACGTCGGCATTATCGTTCTGAATGCGGCCGACAGCCTTCTTGGCGCGCAGCAGAGCGGTGCCGCCGCCCGGAACGATGCCTTCCTGAACCGCGGCGCGGGTCGCGTTGAGCGCGTCCTCGACACGGTCTTTCTTTTCCTTCACTTCGATTTCGGTCGCGCCGCCGACGCGGATCACCGCGACGCCGCCCGCGAGCTTGGCCAGACGCTCCTGCAGCTTCTCGCGGTCGTAGTCCGA
>JACDJB010000707.1_pt1 | contig 31245 bp, 33 predicted proteins | sample 7454121 | NCBI WGS metagenome assembly JACDJB01 (sample SAMN14253290, study PRJNA609438) | sludge metagenome | isolation source: sludge after 25d culture with pyrite | collected 2018-12-20
GGCCTGGTTGTTTGCCGACACCCCCGCGGGTGCGCACGCCAGTGCGCTGGTGTACTCGCTTATCGAAACGGCCAAGGCCAACGGGCGCGAACCCTACGCCTGGCTGTGCTACGTGCTCGAGCGCCTGCCGCTGGCCAAGACCGCCGACAAGTTCGAAGCGCTTCTGCCGTGGAACACGACCGATGAGGATCTCGCCATGAACCTCGTTGCCCGCGAGCAGGCTGCATAGCTCTACCGTCCCGGGCCGCCGCCCGCTGACTCTCCCGATCTCCACTGTCTTGCCGCCCCAGAAGACGTTCCATTGATGCCCGCGCCATGGTGCGCCATCCGCCTGCACCGCGCAATCATGCGGTAAATGGATCGCTTACGATTCAAGCAGCTCCGGCTGACCCAGCCCCAGTTAGCGCTCGCGGCTGGGGTGGGTATGCGCTTGATTGTCGGCCTTGAAGCAGGCAAGCCCACCTTGCGACTGGCAAACGTGCTGCAGGTCATTGATGCCCTGGGCGGTGAAATTCATTTGAGCGGATTGCCATCCGTTGCGGTAGAAGATCATCGTGGAGGTGGCAAGCATGACGAATGAACAGGAAGTCTGGCTTTTCGCCAATTGTGCCGGCACGTTGGCGCTGGCCGATGGGCGACTGAGTTTTTGCTACGCACCCGATGGGCTGTTGCATAAAGACGTCATCCATTGCTTTGTCGGCCTCGCTGCCCTTGCAAGCGGAGTCGTTCGATGATCGTAAAACATGTCCTTTCTTTGCTGGTCTTCTACCCGAAGGGCAGATGCGCAGGAGCCGTGACCTTCATTAGCCCTGAGCCGGATCTGGCGCAGTGTTTTGATCTGGCGCGCAGTGCAACCCTCCCCAATGCACCGCAAGTCCGACGAAATACAGGCGCCGCACTGGGAGCAGTTCGCCGAAGGCGTTGCCGTCACCAGGGCTCAGGCCAAACGGCGCATTCGTGGCGGTTGAGCAAATCAACACCTTGATCGAGCACTGCTGTGCCCTGACGATTCGGCGGCTTGCCGATCCTGCCGCCGCCGATGCGCCTCATGCCCGATGATGATGTCCATCAGCTCGTCCGTAATGGCGTCCTGGCGCACGCCCGCGAGGCGCTGGCCCAGCGTGGCCAGTCGGTCGTCCACGGATTGTTCGGCCTGTTGCATGCGCGCCAGCCTTGCGGCGTTTTCGGTCACCAGGGCCTCGGCGCAGACCTGAAAGATGCGCGCAAACAGATGGTTTCGTACCAACGCAGAAAACACGACAGGCAGCGGCGCATGAAAATGGGGCAAGGCGCGCGAAGGCCAGCGGCGCGGGGCCTGCAGCAGTGCGGGATCCAGCGGCAAGAGCGGCGAGAGTGCGGGTGTCTGGCCTGCGTGGGCACTGCGGCGCATGAAGGCCAGATCGACGTCCAGTTCCTGGATCTCGTGGCCGCGTCGGGCGCCTTCCAGCAGACTCAGCACTTCGCCGGCGACCCGCGCCAGGCCTTCGGTCGATGCGGGCGGCAGCAGCACATGATCGGCAATTGCACCCTGTTCCTTCAGGGCCGCCTGCATGCGCGCGCCCACGCAGATCACGACGGACGCCGGCCGCGTCTGGCGCGCCTTGCACGCCGTGGCGGCGACCAGGCCGTTGTAGTTGCCGCAAAAGCCGTGGTCCGAACCGAAGGCGACGACGATGCGGTGGCGCCGGGGCGGCGGGCTGCCGGCGGCTGCGATCCGGCCTTGCATGGCCCAGGCGTAGGCGGCAAACCCCTGGCGGATGGTGTTCTGATAGGCGGCAATGGCGCGTGCCGCCCGTTCGTAGGGCTGGGCATTCACGGCCGCCAGTGCCTTCATGGTGCGCACGATGCCGCGGATGCTGCGCAGGGCCTGGTGCTGGACGTTGAGCTGTTCCAGCGTCTGGGTCATGGGATCTTCGCGGCGTCGGCCAGGATGCGGCGGGCCAGTGCGGTGATCTCGGCCTGATCCTGGGGCTCCAGTGCCCGGTTCTGGCTCAGCGCGTCTGCGATTTCGGGCAAGGACGTGACGGCGTGCTTGCGCAGGCGCGCTTCGGCCTGCCGGATAATAGTATCGTCCAGGCCGTCGAACAGGCCATCCATGGCGGCGAGCAGGACAGTCATCTGTTCCAGCGCTGTCATGGGGTCGCGCTCGGCCTGGCGCAGCGCCAGGCGCACAGCCTGGCCGCGCACCAGGCGCTCGCGTACGCCCGCATCCAGTCGCGTGCCGAAGCGCGCGAATTCTTCCAGCTCCTCGAATTGCGACAAGGTGACGCGCAGGTTGGCGGCGACGGCCTTGATGCTGCGATTTTGCGCCTTGCCGCCGACGCGCGAGACCGACAGGCCCAGGTCCACGGCGGGGAACTGGTTTTTGCGTACCTGGCGCGGCGATAGGTAGATTTGTCCGTCGGTGATGGAGATCAGGTTGGTGGGGATATAGGCCGACAGGTTCTCGGCCTCGGTTTCCACGATGGGAAGCACGGTGATGGAGCCGTGGTTGCGTTCGCTGCCGAATTGGCCGGCGCGCTCGAGCAGGCGCGCATGGACGTAGAAGATGTCGCCCGGAAAGGCCTCCCGCCCCGGCGGGCGGCGCAGAAGCAGGGACAGCTCGCGATAGGCGCGCGCGTGGTGCGTCATGTCGTCCACGACGAGCAGAACGTCCTGCCCTTGGCTGGCAAACTGTTCCGCCATGGTCATGGCGCTGTAGGGGGCCAGGTAGGCCAGTCCGGCGGCTTCCTCGTCGCCGGCATTGAGCACGATGCTGCGCGCGCGCATACCGCCTTTGGCCAGGGCATCGATGACGCGCGCCACGGCATCGCCGCGCTGCCCCACGGCGCAGTAAATGCAGACCAGCGCGGAATGGCGCTGGTTGAGCATGATGTCGGTCGCCAGTGAGGTTTTGCCGGTTTGGCGGTCACCAATGATGAGCTGGCGCTGCCCCAGGCCGATGGGGATGGCGGCGTCGACGGCCTTGATGCCGCTGGCCAGCGGGCGGGCGACCGGCGTGCGTTCGAGGATGCCGGGCGCCGGCGCTTCCGCCGGCTTTCGCAGCACGCCCTCGAGGGGCGGCCCGCCATCGATGGCCTCGCCCAGGGCATTCAGCGTGCGTCCCAGCAGCGCCGGGCCTACCGGCACGCTGACGACCTTGCCGGTGCGGTAGACGGTGTCGCCGGGTCGCAGCCGGTGCGCCGGACCCAGCAGCATCACGCCCAGCTGTTCCGGCGCGAGATCCATGACCTGCCCTTGAATGCCGCTGGAAAAGATCACCTGTTCCTCGGCCAGTGCGCGGGCCAGTCCGACAACCGTGGCCACGCCATCCGAGACTTCGGCGACCTGGCCCAGTTCCACGAGTTCCGGCTGCGGCGCTGTCGCATGCAGCAGGGTGCTGCGCCATTGTTCCAGGAGGGCTTGTGGGTCTGGCGTCGTGCTCATGTCTGCATGGCCTGCAGATAGTGCGCCAGCGTCCACGCGATGCGCGCGCCGCCGATCTGCAGCACGAACCCGGGCGATTGTTGCGGGTCGGCCCTAAAATGAAATCGCCGGCCGGGCAACAGCGTTTGCAGCTGGGCGGTGAGCTGCGCCTGCAGTTCCGGCGACAGGCGGGCGTGTGTCGTGATCTCGCCTTCCTGGTGGGTTCCGGCGGCCGCCGCCAGTTCGGCGGCCATGGATTCCAGTCGTGTGCCCATCTGACGCACGATGGCCGCTTCGAGCGTGTCGTCCGCCAGGTCGTGCAAGACCTTGTCGGCCAGCTCGATCAGGGTCGCGCTGGCATTCTCCTGCACGCTTTGCTCGAATTTGGCACGTTCTTCGTCGAGCTGGCGGCGCCAGCTGGCCTGTTCCTGTTCGCGCTGGGCGCGCGCGCGTGCCAGCAGCGCCTCGCGTTCCTGCCGGGTTTCCTGCAGCGCTGCGTCTACACGTGCCTGCTGTTGTGCGAGGCTGTCCTTGCGCTGGGCGTGGTAGCGTTGTTGCGCCGCCAGAGCTTCTTCGCGGGCGGCATCGGCAGCGGTCAGGCGCCGGGCGATCTCGGCTTCCCGTGCGGCGATGCCCTCCAGGATGGGGCGGTACAGGAAACGGCGCAGCAGCCAGACCAAAAGCCAGAAGTTGGCGATCTGTGCCAGGACGGTGAACCAGTCGATCGACATGCGCGTCTAGCCGCCGATGAGGGGACGTACCGCATCCCAGAAGGGGTTGGCAAAGATCAGGATCAACGCCACGACGAAGCAGTAGATGCCGGAGGATTCCACCATCGCCAGGCTGACGAACAGGGTGCGCGAGAGCGCCGGCGCGGCATCGGGTTGCTGGGCGATGGCCGCCATGGCGGCCGCTGCGGCTCGCCCTTCACCCAGCGCGGCGCCGAAAGAGCCGATGGCGACGGTCAGGCCGGCAGTGATGATGGAGATCAGGGCGACGAGACTGGGATCGTTCATGAAAGGTCTTCCGGTTCGGGAGTGGGTTGCGGTTCAGCCATGGCGGCGGAGATGTATACCGTAGCCAGGATGGAAAAAATATAGGCCTGTATCAGCCCGATCAGCAGGCCGAACAGATTCATGATGACGGGAAAGAACAGGGGCGCCACGCCCAGCAGCAACGCGGCGATGACCGCGCCGCTCATGATGTTGCCGTACAGGCGGATCGAGAGCGACACGCCTTTGGACAGCTCGCCCAGAATGTTGAAGGGCAGCAGCAACACGGTGGGCGTCACGAAAGTGCGCAGATAGTGGCCCAGGCCGCCGTGTGCGATGCCGAACATCGGCACCGCCAGCAGCACGCAAAGGGTCAGGGCGACGGTGGTGGACAGCGAGCCAGTGGGCGAGGGCAGGCCCGGGATCAGGGACAGCAGGTTGGCGGCGGCGATGAACAGGAACAGGGTGCCACTGAAAACCATGATCGGTGCGACCGCGCGCTGCGTGATGCTGCGGATCTGGGCTTCGATGAGCAGCACCAGCACTTCCAGCCCGTTGCGCCACGGGCCGGGGGCGACATCGGGGCGCAGCCGGCGCGTGACCAGCCACGAAATCGTCGTCAGTACGGCCATGACCAGCCAGGTGGTGGCAATGGTTGCGTTCACGTGAAACGGGCCGAGCGCAAACAGGATGGTGGTGTCCGGGGTCAGCTGCATGGGCCTGCTCCCTCAGACGGTGCGCCGGCATCGTGCATGGGCTGCGCCTGCCGTATCTTGTGCCGGCTGCGGGCCACGGCCACAAGCCGTACGGCCACGAACGCCGCCAGGTAGGCGGGCAGCACGACCAGCGGGTTCCAGACGCGCATCAACGCCGCACCCAGGCCCAGCAGCAGGGCGCTGCGCAGCGCGAAGCTGAGCAGCAGCAGTGCGCCCGCGGCCCGGCTGCGCAACACGGCACGCGTGGTCCACGCCAGCCCGGCAAAATAGAGCGCGCTGGCGACCAGGCCGATCGTAAGACTCAACAGGGCGGGCAACAGCAGGGCGTCGGGCGGAATGGTCATGTGTCGCGGTCCTCCTCGTTTCCTGTGCGCATGGCGCGCGCCTCCTTCAGCACCCATTCGGCCGCCACGATGACGCCGATGACGAGCCCGCCTAGGATCAGGGCGACGGGCCAGGAAAACCCGCGTGGCGCCACGCGATCCAGCCATAGTCCCAGCAAGGCTCCGGCCACCGTGGGAATGGCGATGGACCAGCCGATGATGCCGAATGCGCTCAGGCCGCGCAGGGGGCTGGCGCCGGGCGTGCGTCGCACTTTCCGCATGCGTGCGGCCTGGTGGCGGATGCGCTCCTCGGTGTCGCGCTCGGGCGCTCGTGTCATGTCTGCGGCGTGCGCAGGGCGCTGAACTGGCGCACGATGCCGATTTCCAACCGCGACAGCGCGCTGCGCGCCGCGCGTTCGGATTCATCCAGCGCCTTGAAGGTGTGTGCGACGGTGTGCGCGAGCGTGTCCAGCGAATCACCCTGCACCGCGCGTCGCACGGCGATGCTGATTTCATGACCGCGCTTGACCAGTACGCCGTCGTCGATCCCGAAGAACACCTCCTCGCCCTGCGGCGTTTCCAGCACCATGACGCAGGCCACGAGCGCAGCGACGTGATCCGCATGCCTGGGGAGCAACGTGAAAGCGCCCCCTTCGGCCGTGGCGGACAGCTTGCGCGCCTTGCCCTGATACAGCGTCTGATCGGGCAGGTGCAGGCTGATCTGCATCGGCACGGCTGTCATGCCGCGTCTCCGATGCCAGGCAGCGCGCCGATCATGTAGTAATCCATTTCCTCATCGTCAAATTGTGTTTGATCCAGGATTCTTTCGCAACTGGCCAGTGTGTGCGCCAGCGCGACGCGTTCCCCCGGCGTGCCGCTGAAGAGTTCGGCCACGTGAAAGGGTTGCGTCAGAAAGCGCTCGAGGCGCCGCGCGCGGGCCACGATGGCGCGATCATCGGCCGAGAGTTCTTCCAGTCCGAGCATGGCGATGATGTCGCGCAGTTCTTCGTATTCTGCCAGAGTGCGGCGCACGGCCCGGGCGACGTCGTAATGGCGCTGGCCCACGACGGCAGGCGTCAGCATGACCGAAGACGAGGCCAGTGGATCCACGGCGGGATAAAGCCCTTCGCTGGCCCGCTTGCGCGACAGCACGACGGCCGCCGACAGGTGGGAAAAAATGTGTACGGCCGCCGGGTCGGTGAAATCATCCGCCGGCACGTATACGGCCTGGACCGAGGTGATCGCGCCGTGGCGCGTCGAGGTGATGCGCTCCTGCAAGGCGGCCAGCTCAGTGGCCAGCGTGGGCTGGTAGCCCACGCGCGACGGCATGCGACCCAGCAGGCCCGACACCTCGGCGCCGGCCTGCACGAAGCGAAACACGTTGTCCATGAGTAGCAGGACATTCTGTTGTTCGTGGTCGCGGAAGTATTCGGCGATGGTGAGCGCCGTGTTGCCGATGCGAAAGCGCACGCCGGGTGCGGCATTCATCTGCCCGAACAGCATGACCGTCTTGTCGCGTACGCCGGCCTCGCCCATCTCGCGGTACAGTTCCTCGGCCTCGCGGCTGCGTTCCCCGATGCCGCAGAACAGGCTTACCCCATCGTGATGGCGCACCGTATTGTGGATCAGCTCATTGATGAGAACGGTCTTGCCGACGCCGGCGCCACCGAACAGGCCCGCCTTTCCGCCCTGTTCCAGCGGGGCCAGCAGGTCGATCGCCTTGATGCCGGTTTCCATGATGGCGCCGTGCACCACGCGCTGCGCGAGTGGCGGTGGCGCGCGATGGATGGGACGCGTGGCACGGGTGGCGGGCTCCGGGCCGCCATCGATGGCCTGGCCGAAAACATCGAGCATGCGCCCGAGCACGGCGCTGCCCACGGGGACGCGGATAGGGCCGCCGGTTGCCGTCACTGCCTGACCCAGGCCCAGGCCGCGCACGGGCGCCAGTGCAATGCAGCGTACCGTGCCCTGATCGAGCAGCGCATTGACTTCCAGCGCCAGCGCGCCTGCCTCGAGCAGATCGTTGATGTGGGGCAGTGCGCCATCGAAGCGGACGTCGACGACGTCGCCATGAATGCCGACAACCCTGCCGGAATCGCGCGCCTGGATCATGGTTTGAGTGTGGTTTCTTCAGCGTTTGGCCTCAGGTATTCCCCAGTATACTTTGCGCCGGCAGCGGCTGTTGTATTCACGAAGCAAGGGTATAACAGGATGGTGGCGCGCTGCGGCTTTGGGCGACTATCGGGTTCAGGTGATTGAACTGACCGTCCAAAAGACGGCTTTTCCCCGGGTTTCGTGAAGACAATGCGACGGACTTTCTTGCTTTTGCTGTTTTTCGTGCTGTGCGGCGCGGGAGTGGTCCGGACGGTCGAATGGCTGGACGAGGCCCATCGGCGTCACGGGCAGCGCGAGCATCTGGCCGCGCATCTGCGGGCATTGAGCGGCCCTTTGCAAAGCAGGTTGGACGCCCTGGTGGCCCGTAATGAAGCGCTGGCCCGGCGCATCCAGGAACGGCCCGGGCTGCTCGATGCGCTGGCGCAGGGCGCGCTGGATGAAGACATGCCGCTGGGCGCGCCGGTGATAGCGTATTCGTTCACGCGCGGCTACATCCTTGCCCATGTCTACCCCATGGCGGGCAACGAGGCCATCGTCGGCATGGACTATACGCTGAACCCGGAGTTCCTGGGTGCGATACGGCGCAGCGTCGCGCGCGGCGCAACCGTCATCGATGGGCCGCATGCGCTGCGCCAGACCGGCCGTCCGGGCATCATCGTGCGCACGCCCGTGTTCGCCGCCGACGGAGGGCTCGTGGGCATGGTGGCCACGACCATCGATCTGTCGCAGCTCTGGGCCAGCGCGGGGTTTTCGGAGGCGACGGAAGATTACCGGCTGCTGGTGCGCTGGCAGGATGCGGCGCATCGCGCGGCGCTCGTCTATGGTGACAGCAACGAGTACGACCGTGCGGCGGCCGGTCCGGTGATCCGGCTGGCCGATGGTTCCTGGCAGTTGCGCGGAAGGCTGCTGGATCAGGCGCTGTTGCAGGCCCGGGCGGGCCTGATCCGGGGCGTGGGTTCCGCCGTCCTGTTTCTGGCCTTGCTGTGGTGGTTGTATCGGCGCGGTGTGTTTTCCAGTTTCGGCCGCAATCGCGACGGCCTCTCGCTGCGCTGGGTACTGCTGCTCACGGGTCTGCTGCCCGCGCTGATGTTTGCCGGCCTGGGCGGCACCATCACGTATACGGCGTCGCACAAGGCGGTTGACCAGTTGCTCGAACGGCAGATGCAGACCCTGGCGCGGCAGCTGCGCGCGCGGCTGGAGGATTTTTTCATGGTGCCGTGGCAGGCGGTCTTCAATGCCGACTTTTTCCGCCAGGGGCTATTCGATCCCCAACGCCCGGAGAACATGCTGCGCCTCTTCGTCGCCCAGTTGCGCCTCCAGCCTCAGCTGACGTTTCTGTCGGTAGGTACGCGCGACGGCGATTACTACGCCGCCAGTCGCCCGCCGTTCGGGGACGACCAGAATCTGCGCATCCAGATGGCGACGCGGGAGACGGGCCGGCAGATGCGCATTTACTGGACGGACGACCGCAATCGGCCCAGCGTCGATTACCTGACTGGCAGCCCGCGTTTCGATGCGCGCGACAAGGTCTGGTACCAGCGTGCGAAGGAGACGGCCACGTCGGGCTGGTATCCGGTGTATGCCTACAGCACGCATGACCAGCGCGGGCAGTATGAAGATTTCGGCATGGGCGTGTCGGCGCCGTTGTACGGTCCGGACGGCAGTTTTCTGGGCGTCATCAGCGCGGATCTCGCGCTGTCGCGTCTGGCGGGCTTTCTGCGCACCGCCCTGGGGGATCAGGACGGTCTTGTCTTCATCACCGACGATCAAGGCGACCTGCTGACCTACGCCGCCAAGGCGGATGCCGATTCTTCCGGTACGGCGCGCATGCATCAGCCCGGCGGGCGTGACGGCGAACAGCTGGCCATTCACGCCGCAAAGGCGGCCATGCAGCGCGCGGCGACGCCCGATGGCCATGACATCGTGGTCATCGATGGCCACGATCACCTGCTGGACTGGCAGGCGATCCAGTTGCCCGAAGGGCCGCGCCTGACGATGGGCGTGCTGATGTCGCGCAGTCGCCTGAGCGCTTCCACGCGCGGGGTCGCGCAGGACGCGGTCTATCTGCTGTTCTGGTTTCTGACGCTGGGCAGCCTGACCATCCTGTTGCTGGCGGTGTGGCTCACGCAGCCGCTGGTGCAGCTCAGGCAATGGGCGCGCGGCTTGACGACGGGTGGGGCACAGGTACGACCGCCCCAGGCCAGTCCCATCGCCGAGATCGCGACGCTCAGCCTCTCGCTGCAGGAAATGGCGGGCCGGCTGCAGCGCCAGGCGAGCGAACTCGAACAGCGCGTGGCTGCTCGCACCGGCGAGCTCGCCGCGGCCAATGCGCGTCTCGAGATGCTGACCGTCACCGACGAGCTGACCGGCATTGCCAACCGGCGTCACTTCAACGAATTCGCCCGCGCCGAATGGGCGCGCGCGGCGCGCCACGGCCATCGGATCGCGTTCATGATGATCGATATCGACTGGTTCAAGTCATACAACGATCATCACGGCCATCCGGCGGGGGATGCGACGCTGGTGCATGTGGCGCGCGCACTGAACGAGAGCCTGCACCGGCCGGGCGAACTGGTGGCGCGCGTCGGTGGTGAAGAATTTGCCGTCGTGCAGGGCCAGGCCTCTGCGGTGGAGGCGCTGGCGCAGGCCGAACGCCTGCGCGCCCGCGTGGCAGCGCTGGAAATACCGCATGCGGGCTCGCACCTGAGCCGGGTCACCATCAGCATCGGCTTGGTGGTGCTGGCCGCCAGCCCTCATGGTGATTTTCGCAGTGCTCTGGAAAGGGCGGACGAAGCCTTGTATCGCGCCAAGGCGCGCGGGCGCAACAGCATCGAGTGGCTGACGCTGGATGAGCCGGGCTGAACCGTCGATCCCGCGTACGGCTCCTCTTATAATGCGATGTTTGCGGGCTGTTGCAAAGGAAGGATCATGAAGGATAGTGTCGTCGTTGGTGCGGGCATGGTGGGTTTGTCGGTGGCCCTGGCGCTGCAGGCGCGCGGGCAGGACGTCGCCCTGGTCGACCCCTGTCGCACGCCGGATGGCGCGTCCTACGGCAATGCCGGTGTCGTCAGTCCCGGTTCCATTCTGCCCATGGCGGGTCCTGGGCTGTGGCCCAACCTGACGCGCTATGTGACGAATCGCGATCCGGGCCTGCGCATTCGCTACCGCGATGCCTTTTATCTGCTGCCTTGGGGGCTGCGCTTCATGCGCGCGAGCAATGCGGCAAAACGCGATCAGACGGTGGCGCAGCTGGCGACGCTGGTTTCGCGGGCGGTAGACTCGCATCGCGCCCTGGCCGATGATCTGGGCGTGTCTGCCTGGCTGCGGCCCAATGGCTGGTTGCGCGCCTTTCGTACCCAGGCCGGGTTCGAGGCGGCGGCGGCCGAACGACGCCTGCTGACGCAGCATGGCGTCGCGTTCGACGTGGTCCAGGCGGCGCAGATCCGCGAGCTGGAGCCGGGTCTGAAACGGCATTTCGACTGTGGTGTCCTGCTCACGGGCGCGCTCTCCATCGATCAGCCGGGTCGCCTCATCGAACGCGCGCTGGCCGTATTCCGCGAGCGCGGCGGCGCCGTGGTCGAAGCGGCGGCGTCGGCGCTGGTGCCTGTCGCCGACGGCGTTCGTGTGGTCACACCCGCGGGCGAGGTTCAGGCCCGTCACGCGGTGCTGGCGGCGGGCGTGTGGTCGGCGCAGCTGGCGCAGGCGCTGGGCTACCGTTTTCCCATGGTGGGCGAGCGCGGGTATCACGTACACCAGCCCTTGCCCGAAGGCATCGTGCTGAACCGGCCGCTCAACGATGTGTCGGGGGCGCACGTCATGGCGCCCGAACCGGGTGGTATCCGCGTGCTCAGTGGGGTTGAAGTGGCGCGTCCCGACAGCCCGCCCAACCTGGCCCAGCTCGGCCTGGCCGTGGCGCAGGCGGCCCAGACCTGGGGTGTGCCCGCGGTGTCCCTGGACAAGGTGGGCGAGGGCGCCGGCGATGCCTGGCTGGGCAGCCGGCCCTCCATGCCCGATGGTCTGCCCGTCATCGGCGCGGCGCCCCGGCATGCGCGCATCGTGTTCGCGTTCGGCCACGGTCACATCGGTCTGTCCACGGGGCCGATCACCGGGCAGCTGGTGGCCGAGCTGATTACAGGGCAGGCGCCGTCGATTCCTCTGGCACCGTTCGCGCCGCAGCGCTTTGTGGCCTGAGACCGTCATAGGCCCGGCCGAAGCGGTTGGCCAGAAACGCATCCAGGCTGACCTGTTCCTGGCCGATGAAGCCGCCGCTGGGCAGCGCCCCTTCCCGAAACAGGTCCACCGCGGCGCAAAGCCCCGCCGTGGTCGCGATCTGGATGGCGCTGTGAGGCTCGCCCTGCCAGGTCTGGCTGAGCAGGGTGCGCGTGAAGATGTCCTGCTCGCGCCGTCCCGCCTTCCAGCCATCCACCGCGACGAAGACGATCACCTTGTCCTGCCGGGTGGTGGGAATGGCATCCTGCAACAGCGCGCGCAGGACGTCGGGCTTGCGGGCGAGTTCCAGGTCGTGCAGCAAAAAGCGCATCAGGGCCAGATGGCCGGGATAGCGCAGCGTCTTGTAGTCGAGGCGGTCCACCTTGCCGGCCAGCGTGTGGCACAACGATCCCAGTCCGCCCGAGGTGTTGAAGGCCTCGTAATCCGTGCCGTCCACCTGCACGTGTTCCAGCCCTTCCATGGGCGCCAGGAAGCAGGGCGCGCCGTCGCGCAGGGCTTCGCAGGGATGGCGATACTCGTTGATGAGCCCGTCGATGCTCCAGGTCAGGTTGTATTTGAGGGCGTTGTTCGGATACTGCGGCAGGGCACCCACGCGCATTTTGATCTGTGCCACGCGATCGAAGCCCCGCATCAGACTGTGCGCGGCGATGCCCACGAAGCCGGGTGCGAGCCCGCATTGCGGCATGAAGGCCGTGTGCGCGGTGTGCGCCAGCTCGGCAATGGCCTGCGTCGCCGCCACGTCTTCGGTAAGATCGAAGTAATGCACGCCCGCTGCGGCCGCGGCCCGGGCCGCGGCGATGCTCGCAAAAAAGGGCAGGGCGTTCACGAGCGCGTCCTGGCCGCGCAGTGCCCCCGCCAGCGCGGCGGCGTCGTCGACCGATAGCCGGCAGGTGCGCAGGCCGGCGTGCTGCAAGGGTACGAGCGCGTCCGCGTTCTGGTCCGCCACGGTGATGCGGTAATCGCCGGTGGCAGCGAGCCAGCGTGCAATGGTGCTGCCGATATGGCCGGCACCCAGCAAAAGAATTTTCATGGCCTGTTCTCCGGGCTACGGGTTAATACGGTGTGTCAGTATAGAAATTGCTGCATACAATAAAAAGACGAAAAAAGTGCTGAAGTGTCGTGAATTTGATATTTTTTGTAGCTTTTGATTGACGAATTGTATCTAGGATGCTGGGATCCTTTCTGCCTGACGATGTCGATCGCCGTCTGATCGCCCTGTTGCAGCTCAATGCCCGCGAGCCCGTGGCCCGGCTGGCGCGCGAGCTCGGTGTGGCGCGCACCACAGTGCTGGCCCGCATGGCCCGGCTGGAGCAGGCCGGCGTCATCACCGGGTATTCCGTCATGCTGGGCCAGGATGCCCTGCCGCAGACCATACAGGCCGTGGTGGGGTTGGCGGTCACGCCGCATGCGGGCAGTGGCGTCGTCAAGGCCATGCAGCGCATGCCCGAAGTGTCCGCGCTGTGGTCCGTCAGCGGCGAACATGATTACCTTGCCTGGTTGCGCGTGGGCAGTACCGCCCAGCTGGACCAGCTGCTCGATCAGATTGGCGCGCTCGATGGCGTGGTACGAACGAACTCCACGATAGTCTTGAGTCAGAAAATAGGGCGGGGCCGATTGCCGGCGCTTGCGGGCAGCACGTGAGGGCGTGATGAAACGGGAAGAAAAAGTAGTCTTGATCACGGGGGCTGGATCCGGCATCGGTGCGGCCATCGCGCGTGCCCTTGCGGCACCCGGCACGGCCTTGTGCCTGCATGCGCGTGGTGCGGATGCGGCCAGCCGCCAGGCCATGGCGGGGGTGCAGGCCAGCGTGCAGGCCGCCGGCGCGTGCGCACACGTCGTGTTTTCCGATTTGTCGCTGCCGGATGCGGGCACCCAGGTCGTGCAGGCTTGCGTAGCGCACTTCGGTGCGCTGGATCAGCTGGTCAGCAACGCCGGTCATGCCAGCAAGAAGACGCTAGCGGATGCCGGCGCCGCCGATCTGGCGGCCGCCGTGCAGTCCATGGCCGGCGCTTTTCTGGAGCTGGCCGTCGCCGCGCGGCCGCACTTGTGCCGCTCGACGTGTGGCAGCATCGTCCTGACCAGTTCCTTCGTGGCACATCGTTTCCGCCTGGGCGAGCTTTATCCCATCACGGCGGCCGCCAAGGCCGCCGCCGAAGCGCTCGCCATGAGCCTCGCGGCCGAGCTTGCGCCCGACGGTGTCACCGTCAACTGCGTAGTGCCCGGCTATACGCTCAAGGATCCGGGCCGCTATCCCGCCTCCGACTGGCAGAATCGGCTGCCCAAGCCGCCCCTGGGCCGCTTCGCACAGCCCGACGATATCGCCGGAGCGGTCCATTATCTGCTGGGCCAGACGGCCCGTCACGTCACCGGCCAGCGGCTGGCGATCGATGGCGGCCTGCGCCTGGGCTGAGTTGCGGGGACATCATGTACCAATGGGATTTCAGCCAGATCTGGCAGTACCGCGAAATACTGCTCGTGGGGCTGCAGTACACGGTGATCTTCACCGTGCTCAGCGTCGCGGCAGGGCTGGCGCTGGGGCTGACGGTCGCCCTGGCGCGCATCGGCACGCCGCGCATCGTCGGGGTGCCGCTGCAGGGGCTGGTGGAGCTGTTTCGCTGTACGCCCTTCCTGGTCATCCTGATCTGGTTCTACTACGCGCTGCCGGTGCTGATCGACGTCAATCTCTCGGCGTCCATGGCGGCGTTTCTGGCCCTGACCTTCTATGGCGCGGCCTTTTATTCGGAAATCATCCGCGCAGGCATCGTCTCCATCGAAAGCGGCCAGATCGAGGCTGCGCGGGCGCTGGGCATGCGGCGCGCGCAGGTCATGCGGCGCGTCGTGCTGCCTCAGGCCTTCAAGCGCATGATTCCGCCGCTCATGAACCAGTCTATATTGCAGCTCAAGAACACGTCGCTGGTGTCGGTGCTGGCCGTGCCCGACCTGGTGTATCAGGGCCAGCTGATCGCGCATGAAACCTATCGGCCGCTCGAGGTGTATACCACGGTGGCCTTGTCTTATTTCTTCGTGCTGTTCCCGGCCACCCTGCTGGTGCAGCGCATCGAGAAGCGCCTTGCACTGAGCGACTGAAAAGGAGGGGCCATGATAGAGGTTCGCAGTTTGCGCAAGCAGTATGGCGCCAACACCGTGCTCAAAGACATTTCGCTCAGTGTGGCCCGTGGCGAGGTGCTGGCCCTGATCGGCCCCTCGGGCTCGGGCAAGTCCACCTTGCTGCGCTGCCTGAACCTCCTGGTTCAGCCGGATGGGGGCGAGGTGCGGGTGGGTGAGACGCGTTTCGATTTCAATGCCGGCCAGCGCCTGCCCCGGGATGCCGAGCAGGCACGCTTTCGCACCACCACTGGCATGGTCTTCCAGCATTTCAACCTGTTTCCCCACATGACGGTGCTGCAGAACGTAATGGAAGGGCCGGTCACGGTATTGCGCCAGCCCCGGGCACGCGCGGCGCAGACCGCGCAGGCCCTGGTGGAGAAGGTCGGCCTGGAACACAAGCTCGCCGCCTACCCGAACCGATTGTCCGGCGGGGAAAAGCAGCGCGTTGCCATCGCTCGGGCGCTGGCGATGAAGCCCAGCGTCATGCTGTTCGACGAGGCGACCTCGGCGCTCGATCCGGAGCTGGTGGGCGAGGTGCTGAACGTCATGCGCGACCTGGCGCGCGAGGGCATGACCATGGTCATCGTGACGCACGAGATCGCGTTTGCGCGCGAAATTGCCGATCGCGTCCTGTTCATGAAAGATGGCGTCGTGGTCGAAACGGGTCCCGCCCGGGAACTCATCGACCATCCGCGCGAAGCGGCCACCCAGGCCTTCCTGGGTCATTTCCATCATCAAGGTGAAGCGCAGGTGCAACATGGCTGATGTCACATCTGGCGAGCCGCTCGCTGGGCATCGCCTGCCCGAACAGGCCGATGCGCAGGAGCAGGCCGAATTCCAGCGCGGCCTGGCAGTGATCGCCGCACTGCTGGCCGCCCAACGGCACCAGGCGCATGCGTCGCTGCAGTGCCATGCGCTGGCGGAAGACGCATGAGCGCGCCGTCCATCGCTGCGCTGCAGCAGGCCTATCGGTCCGGTGAACGGCGCATCGCCGACGAGGTGGCGCAGACGCTGGCGCGCATCGAGGCCAGCCAGGCCGCGCTGTCCGCCTATATCTCGTGGGACGCCCCGGCGGCGCTCGCCCAGGCGCAGGCGCAGGACGCGCTGCTGCGCCGGGACCCGGCCGCGCTGGGCCCGCTGCATGGGGTCACGGTCTCGGTAAAGGACAACATCGATGTGGCCGGCATGGTCACCACGGCCTGTTCGCACTCGCAGGACGGGGCGGGCGCGGCAAGGTGCGATGCGCCGACGGTGGCACGCCTGCGCGCGGCGGGTGCCATCATTCTGGGCAAGGTGAATTGCCACGAGTACGCGTTCGGCGGCCCCGCCTTCGACCTGCCCGCGCCGCCCGCATCCAATCCCTGGAAGCCCGCCTATTTCCCGGGCGGCTCTTCCAGCGGTTCCGGCGTTTCGGTGGCGGCGCGGCTGTGCCAGGCTTCCCTGGGTACGGATACGGCGGGCTCCATTCGCCTGCCCGCCACGCACTGTGGCCTGGTGGGCCTGAAGCCCACGTATGGCGCGCTCGGCCTGGGCGGCGTGCGCATGCTCAGCCTGAGCCTGGATCACGTGGGCCCCCTGGCGCGCGACGTCGATGATTGCGAACGCATCTACCAGGCCTTGTGCGCGCCGCCGGCGCCGGCCGCAGCCGCGCCCCGAGGGCGGGCCTGGCGGCTGGCCGTCCCGCAGCCCGGCTGGGGGCTGGAGGATTTGCTGCGGCCCGAGGTCGCGGGCATGTTCACGGCCGTGCAGGCGCAGCTGGCCGCCGCGGGCGTGACGCTGGTGCCGGTGGCGCTGCCGGCGCTGCAGGCCCTGCACGTGGCCAGCGCGCTGATCATGATGGCGGAAGTGGCCTACGTCTTCGGGCCTGCCGTGCGCGCGGATTTCGATCGCTACGGCCGGGTCTTTCGCAGCCGCGCCCTGGTGGGCGAACGCATCCCGGCGCACAGCTATCTGCAGGCCGGGCAGGACCGGCTGCAGCTCACGCAGGCCCTGATGGCCGCCCTGGGTGACGTGGATGCCTTGCTCTTGCCCGGCGCGGCCAGCGTGGCCGGGCCGCTCGCGCAGGTCGACACCTTTTACTTCCTCAAGGAAGCCAATCTGAACGCGATCGCGAACCTGACCGGGCAGCCCGCACTGGCCTTGCCCACGGCGCTCAGCGCCGATGGCCTGCCCATGGGCATACAGCTGCTCGGTCACCATCATCAGGAGAGCCGCCTGCTCGCGCTTGGGCGCGCGCTGGAAGCCCTGCTGGCCTTCGGGCATCGCTGCCCACCGTCCGGTTTTACCCCCACCCCCGCTTCCGAATGAGGAGGAGCTTGAAATGAGCAATAAAACACCCGCGCCCGGTACGATTTCACGTCGTGATCTGGGCAAGATGGCGGCCGTGTCCGCCCTGGGGCTGAGCCTGCCCATGGCCGCCGCCCGCGCCGCCACGCCCGGTGACGGCGCCGAGTCCACCCTGGCGCGCATCCGCCGCACCAAGACACTGCGCATCGCCGCCCTGGTGGGCGAGCCACCGTATTTCGTGCGCGACCCCTTCACCAAGGAATGGTCCGGTGCCTGTGTCGAGATGGCCAAGGATATCGCCAGTATCCTGGATGTGGATCTGGAATACGTCGATTCCACCTACGGCAATTCCGTCATCCAGCTGCAGACCGGCAAGGTCGATATCGCACTGGCGCTGACCGCTACGCCGCAGCGCGCCCTGTCCATCGGGTTCTCGCATCCGACCTATCTGCACCCGTATGGCCTGGTGGCCGCGGAGCACGTCAACGTGAGCAAATGGGCCGAGCTGAACAATCCGGACCTGCGCATTGCGGTGGACCTGGGCTCGACCCAGGAAATGGCCGCAAGGCGCTTCGCCCCCAAGGCGCAGATTACCGCCTTCGCCTCGCGCGATGAAGTCACCATGGCCTTGCAGAGCAAGAAAGTGGATTGCGCCGTGTTCGCCGCCCTGCTGGGCCTCACGGCGGTCAAGAAGAACCCCAACATTGGCAAGTTCTCCATGCTCAGCGATCCCGTCCTGGGCCTGACGTCCAACTTCGCGTTTGCCAAGGAAGCCAATACCGACTGGCGCGACTTCCTCAACGTCTGGATGGACTACAACCGTGATCTGGGGCAGATCAGCAGCTGGATCATGGGCAGCCTGAAGCTGGCCGGCATCGAGCCGGGTGACGTGCCCTCAGACGTCAAGTTCTGACTTGAGCCGGTGCCGCCGCCTTTGCGGCGGCGGCCTGTGCGCGACCTTGCTGCAACGCGGCACGGTCGCGCAAATCCTTGATGGCCACCAGCAGCGCCAGCGCGATGACCAGCATGATGACAGTGAAGCCGATGGTTACCGCCACCGGCCAGGTGGAGACGGTCAGGGTCGTGAACACGGCGGCCGTGATCACGGCGATGCCGACCGAGGTACCGATGCGCTGCCCGGTCTGCATGATGGCGCCGGAACTGCCGGCATAATCCAGCGGCACATCTTCCAGCGTGAGCGCCTGGTTGGGGCTGATGACGGACCCCTGGGCCAGACCGACGAAGCACAGGGACAATACCAGCCACCAGATGCTGATGTGGCCCTGTACCTGCAGCAGCACGACCAGGATGCTCAGGCCCATGCCCACGAGCGCCAGCACCAGCCCGCCGATGACGAGCTTGCGCCCATAACGCGCCACCCGCTTGCCCGCCCAGTGCGCCGCATAGGCCGAAAGCAAGGCGGCGGGGATGCCGAACAGCCCCGATTGCAGCGCCGACATGCCATTGCCTTCCTGCACATAGAGTGCGACCAGGACCCAGATGCTGGTCATGCCCAGGAAATACAGGGACATGATCAACGCACCGTTGGAAAAGCTGGCTGTGGAGAAGATACGCAGGTCGACCATGGGGCTTTCGCCGATGCGTGCATAATGGCGCTCCCAGCGCACCCACAGCCAGCCGAGCACCAAGCCGACGGGCAGCAGCAGCCAGGTCAGTGCGGAATCGCGCGATTCCACGAATGGGTAGAGCACGGCCAGGACGGCCAGGCCCAGCAACAGGGCGCCCACCGGGTCCAGGGCGCGCAGGCCATAGTGGCGCTGCCGGATCTGGCCGGCGGCGGGCTGGCCTTCCCAGCTGATGAGCGGCTTGGGGAACCACATCAGGCCCAGCACGAGGGTGAGAATACCGATGGGGACGTTGACGAGAAAGGTCAGGCGCCAGCCCAGGTCCAGGCCGCCCATTTCGATGAGAAAGCCGCCCAGCACCGGCCCGATCGCAACCGAGAAGCCGACCGTTGTACCGAAATAGCCGAAGGCGCGACCGCGTTCCGCACCGCGGAAATACTGCTGTATCATGCCCACGCCCTGCGGGTTGAGCAGGCCCGACCCTATGCCCTGAATGAAGCGGGCGACGTTGAGCCAGGTGGCGTCGGGCGCCAGGCCCGCCGCGATCGAGGACAAGGTGAAGATCAGCGTGCCCAGCAGGAAGATGCCGCCGCGGCCCATGATGTCGCCCGCGCGTCCCGCGCTCACCAGCACGACGCCAAACGTCAAGGCGTAGCCGGACAGCACCCACTGGATGTCCGAATGCGAGGCATCCAGCGCGTGCTGAATGGACGGCAACGCCACGTTGACGATGCTGACCCCGATCAGCGTCATGAAGATGGCCACCAGCAAGACCGCCAGGATGCGCCAGCGGACCGCATCGGTGATGGCGCCTTCGGGGTAAGCGAAGGGCGGCTGGGGTCTGTGTGCGCTGGGGCTGGTCATGTGAAGCGGGGGGCGGGGTGTGCAACGCTGGCTATTGTAGCCTCCCGGATTCCCGCCTGAGCGCTGCCCTGCGAACGTGGCCGGCGATCCCTGCCGCGTGGCCCGTACTATTGGGGGCCGGCGTCGCGATCCATGAACAAGGCATTCAGCGCGGCGTGCGGCGTGACTTGCGCAAAGCCGTCGAAGCGGCCCTTGTCCTTGAGGGTGGTGATGGCCTGCTCCAGCCCCGCCCAGGCCGTGCGCGCCAGCGCGCCGCCAATGCTGATGCGCCGCACCCCCATGGCGGCGATGTCGGCCACGCTGAACGGGCTTGCCATGCCGACGAGCAGATTCACGGGCTTGGGCGCCACGGCCTGCACGATGGCCTCGATATGTTCGCGTTTCTGTATTCCGGGGGCGTAAAGGCAGTCGGCCCCCGCTTGCGCATAGGCTTTCAGGCGCAGGATTGTATCTTCAATGTTGCTACGTCCATGGAGAAAATTCTCTGCCCGACCGACCAGGAGGGTGCCGCTGCCGCCCTCGTCGATCGCTTGGCGAGCGGCCTTCAGGCGCACCAACGCATCGTCCAGCGTGCGGATCGGCGCTTGCGGATCACCGCTGGAATCTTCGATGGACAGGCCGGCCACGCCGGTATCGACCGCCATGCGCACACTCTGGGCCACGCCCTCGGCGTCATCGGCGAAGCCCGCTTCGAAATCGGCATTGACGGGAAGATCGCTGGCCTGGACCAGCGCGCGCAAATGCGCCAGCACCATGGCGCGCGGCACTTTGCCATCCGCCAGACCCTGCGTCCAGGCAAAGCCGGCGCTGGTACTGGCCAGCGCCTTGAACCCCAGTTGCTGCAGATAAAGCGCGCTGCCGACGTCCCAGGGATTGGGCAGTACGAAGCAGCCACTTTCGTGCAAGGCCCTGAAGGCCGCACGACGTTCCTGAATGCTCATTGACATGAGACCTCCGCTCAGTGAAACGGTGCGCGCCCGCATCGGAATTGCGGCGCGCACCTGTGCCCACTATACGCCCGTGTGTGCCCCGACTAGACCATCAGCTCGATGAGGAAAGGGCTTTGCTGACCGAAGCTGGCACGCATCAGGTCCGCGCATTCGTCCAGCGTGGTGGCGCGCGCGGCTTCCACGCCCATGCCCTGCGCCAGACGGACCCAGCTCAGGCCGGGGTTGCCCAGGTCCAGCATGTTCATGGCCGATTGTCCCGGTGTGGCGCCCACGTTGCGGTATTCGCCCAGCAGGATGTTGTAGCTGTTGTTGTTCAGCAAGATGGTCGTGATCGGCAGGCGCTCGCGCGCCTGCGTCCAGAGACTTTGCAGGGAATACATGGCAGAGCCGTCGGCCTGCAGGCTGATGACGCGACGCTGCCGTTCGGCGCCGATGGCCGCCCCGGTGGCCACGGGTAGCCCGTCGCCGATCGCACCGCCCGCCAGGTGCAGCCAATCGTGCGGGGGCGCAGCGAAGGTATGGGGATAAAACCCCCGTCCGTAAGAAATGCTTTCATCGGAAATGATGGCGTTCTCCGGCATCAGCGCCGCCACGGTCTGGGCCAGGCCTTCCGGGCTGGGCGCGCCGCGCACGGCTTCGGGTCGCGGGCCAGGATCGGGGATGGGGACGGGCGGCGCGTTCAAGGCTGCGGCCAGCGCCCTGAGCCCTTCGGCCGCATCCTGATCGACGCGGCTGAGCACGTGCAGCCGGGCGTCGGGCCGATACTGGATGGACGGCTTGCCCGGGTAGCCGAAAAAGCCCACCGGCGCTTTCGCGCTCACCAGGATGATGGCGTCGTAGCCGGCCAGGGCTTCCATGGCCTGATCCATGGGATAAGGGACGCGTTTGAGCGGAATGCGACCGCGCCCGCGCGCCAGGTGCGCCGTGACGTAATCGCCCAGCAGGCCGGCACCCGTGGCCTGGGCAATCTGCCAGGCGAGCTGTTGCCCTTCCTCGAACAGGGCGCTGCCAGCCAGCAGCAGCAAGACTTTGCTGCCGCCTTCGCGCAGGATGCGCGCTGCCGTGTCGATGGCGCCCGCATCGATGGGAGCGGCCGGCGGCGGCGCCACCGGCGGGGCGATGATGCCGCCGTCATTCCAGGACACGTCCGATGGCAGGATGAGCGTCGCCACCTGACCGGGGTACTGGCGTGCGGCGGCAACCGCGGCCGCGCCATCGCGCCCGACGCTGGCCGAATCCATGCTGCTGCGCACCCAGGGCGATACCGCATGCGCCAGCGCGGTGGTGTCTGCCGTCAGCGGCGCGTCGTAAGGGCGGTGGTAAGTGGCCTGATCACCGACGATATTGACAACGCCGCTGCGCGCGCGTCGCGCATTGTGCAGATTGGCCCACCCGTTGGCCAGGCCCGGACCGCAATGCAGCAGGGTGCAGGCCGGCTTGCCCGCCATGCGGTAATAGCCATCGGCCATGCCGGTCACGATATTTTCCTGCAGACCCAGCACGCAGTGCATACCTGGGCTCTGGTCCAGCGCGGCAACGAAGTGCATTTCGCTGGTTCCGGGATTGGCAAAACAGGTGTCGACGCCGGACTGCACCAGCGTCTCGACCAGACTGCGTGCGCCATTCATTTTCCATCTCTCCTTGTTGGCAGTGATCAATACTTTTCGATGATACTTTATCTGCCTGTAGCGCATGTAAGGCGGCGTGTCCGCTTGCGGCAAAGGGTGGGCTGACTTGGGCGTTATCTGTCATTGACGTCTCTGCGCAGTGCTCGCGCGGCTAAAATACCCGGATGTCGCCGCGCCGCCTCAACATTGCCGAACCGCTGGTCATGCTGGCTACTGTCTTGCAGTGGCTGGTTCTGGCGACGCTGACGGGTGTGGTGGTGGGCTCGGGAACCAGCCTTTTCCTCAGGGGGCTGGCGGATTCCATCGAGGGCACGGCGGCGGCGCCGCTGTGGCTGGTATGTCTGTTGCTGCCGCTGGGTGGTCTGCTCAACGGACTGCTGCTTCACTATGGTTATCGGCTCGATCGCAGCGGGCTGAAGGATTCGGTCATCGAGGCCGTGCATCAGCAATCGGGGCGCATGCCGCTGGTGACGCTGCCCATCAAGCCGGTGGCGGCCATCATCACGCTGGCTTGCGGCGGTTCGGCGGGGCGGGAAGGGCCGTGCTCGCATATCGGCGCCTCGCTCGCGTCCGGCATTGCGCGCGTGTTCGGTCTGAATGACGAGTTGCGCAAGCGCCTCGTCGCCTGCGGGGTGAGCGCGGGGTTTGCCAGCGTTTTTGGCACGCCGCTGGCCGGTGCCATCTACGGGGTCGAAGTGCTGGCCATCGGCCGCATCCAGCATGACTTCCTTTTTCCCGCCATCGTGGCCGGCGTGGTTTCGTTCCAGGTCAGCCAGTGGTGGGATGTACCCTATGTTTTCTACAGCATTGCGGCGGTGCCAGTGTTTTCGCCGTGGGTGTTCCTGAAGACGGTGGTGCTGGGCATGGCCTGCGGTCTGGTGGCCTGGTTGTTCGTGGATATGACGGCGGCCATGCGCAGTTTGTTCATGCGCTTGCGCGTGCGTCTGGGCTTGTGGCCGCCCCTGATGCCCGTCATCGGCGGTCTGGTGCTCGCCACCTTGCTGCTGTTCGTCTCGCGCGATTATCTGGGGCTCGGCTTGCCGCTCATGGGACGCGCCCTGGCGGGCGAGGCCATGCCGTTCTGGGGGTTTTTCTGGAAGATTCTGTTTGTGGCCATCACCCTGGGTTCGGGTTTTTATGGCGGCATCGCAACCCCTCAGCTCGTCATGGGCGCGGTGGCGGGCAGCGCCTTCGCGCCGTGGCTGGGCATCGACCCGTCACTGGGCGCCGCCATTGGCCTGGTGGCCGTGGTGGCGGCGGCGTCCAATACGCCGGTCGCCGCCATCCTCATGAGCGTGGAATTGTTCGAGGGCAGTCTGGGCGTGGCCTGGGTGGCGGGCGCCGCCATTGCGGCCTACCTCATCGTGGGGCACCGCAGCGTCTACCCGGGGCAACTGGTGGCCTATTCCAAATCCTCGTGGATGCGGGTGCGGCCCGACATGCCCCTGGGGCAGGAAAAAATAAGCCTTTCCTATGGGCTGCTGCGCTGGTGGCACCGGCGTGACTGGCGCCATTGGCGCGGGAGGTGGTGGCGACGCTGACGCTCACGCGACCGGACCGAGCACGCGCAGCCAGGCGGCCAGCGCCAGCAGGCTGGCGAGCAGTACCGGTGGCGTGAGCAACAGGCCGATCTTCATGTACTGACCCCAGCCGATGCGGTGCCCTTTGCGGGCCAGCACATGCAGCCAGAGCAGCGTGGCCAGACTGCCGATGGGTGTGAATTTGGGGCCCAGATCATTGCCAATGACATTGGCATACACCATGATCTCGCGGATCAGCGGATCCACCCCGCTTTGCTGGATGGCCAGCGCGCCTGCCAGCGTGGCCGGCAGGTTGTTCATGACCGAAGCGAGCAGCGCGGCCAGAAAACCCGTGCCCACGCTGGCCGCGACCGGGCCCTGGGCGGCCAGCCAGTGCAGCAGCGCCGCGCCGTACCGCGTCAAGCCGGCCTGACCCAGCCCGTAGACCACCAGGTACATGCCGATGGAGAACAGCACGATTTGCCAGGGCGCTTGACGCAGCACCGGGCCCAGCGCGATGACCGCACCCCGCCCGCGCCGCCAGCCGCGACCCGCAAGCAGCATCAGGATCACGGCGCCGGCCGCGGTCACGAAAGAGAAGGGCACATGCCAGGGGGCAAGGACGATATAGCCCGCCATCAGCGCCAGCAACAGCGGCAGGGCCGCGCGGAACACCAGGGGGTCGACAATGGCCTGCGCCGGCCGCATCAGCGCGTGGGTGGGATAGCGCGGCGGCATCTGTCGTCCGAAGGCCAGCCACAGCACCGCCAGGCTGGTCGCAATGGAGACCAGATTGATGGGAAGCATGACCGCCGCGTAGCGCGCGAACGAAATCTCAAAAAAGTTTGCACTGACGATATTGACCAGGTTCGAGATGACCAGAGGCAGGCTGGCCGTATCGGCGATGAAGCCGCAAGCCATGATCAGCGCCAGCGCTGCTGGTGCCGGGAATCGTAGCTGAAGCAGGACAGCCATTACGATGGGCGTAAGCAGCAAGGCTGCGCCATCGTTGGCGAAAAGGGCGGAGATCAGCGCGCCCAGCAGCACGATCAGCGGCAGCAGCAGGCGCCCCTGTCCGCGGGCGTGGTGCGCGATGCTCAAGGCGGCCCAGGAAAAGAAACCGGCCTCATCCAGAATCAGCGAGATGATGATGAGCGCGATGAAAGTGAAGCTGGCATCCCAGACGATGTCCCAGACGATGAGGAGATCCGCGAGTGTGACCACGCCTGTGGCCAGTGCCACGGCTGCGCCGCCCAGCGCGCTCCAGCCGATGCCCAGCTCACGCGGTTGCCAGATGACGAACACCAGCGTGATGATGAAAATGCTCAGGGCCAGCATGCAGCGGGAACGGTATCAGCAGAAGCTCAGACCTAACGGGAACAGGCCGCCCGCACCCAAGCGCCAGCCCCAGAAGGCCAGGGCCAGAAAAGCGATGCCGGCCAGTGCCAGCAGGAATCGGGCGGTCTTGTTCATGCGTGCTGTGCGGCAGGTGCCGGCAGGGCGGATTTTTCCTGGATGGGCCAGTTCAGCGCGGCGGCCAGGACACTGAGCAATAGGGACAATAGCCATACCGTATCATAGCTGCCCGTGCGATCATACAGGTAGCCGCCCAGCCAGCCGCCCATGAAAGAGCCCAGCTGGTGAAACAAAAAGACGATGCCGCCCAGCATGGACAGATAGCGCACGCCGAACAGGCTGGCCACCGTGCCGTTGGTGAGCGGGACCGTGGACAGCCACAGCAGGCCCATGGCGATGCCGAATGCATAGGCGCTGGCTGTGCTCAGGGGCAGGGTGATGAACAGCAGGATGACCACGCCGCGCGCCAGGTAGAGGGCGCTGAGCAGGCGCGGCTTGGAGCGGGTCTCGCCCAGCCAGCCGGAAATATACGTGCCGAAGACGTTGAACAGGCCCACCAGTGCCAGCACGATGGTACTGGTGATGACGGGCAGATGGCGGTCGGTCAGGTAGGCCGGCAGGTGCACGCCGATGAAGACGACCTGGAAGCCGCACACGAAAAACCCCAGCGCCAGCAGCCAGAAGCCTGAATGGCGGCAGGCCAGCGCGAGGGCTTCGCGCATGCTCAGCGCGGGGAGCGTGGCCGTAGCGGTGCCCGTGGCCGTGTCCGCGGGCGTGTCCTTGATCAGGGCAACCAGCGGCAGCATGAGCGCCGCCGCCAGGGCCAGGGCGATGAGGGCCGCCGACCAGCCCAGCCATTCCAGCAGCGCCAGCGAGCCCGGCAACAGGGCAAACTGGCCCAGCGATCCGGCGGCCGCGGCGATGCCCATGGCCAGGCTGCGCCGATGGGGCGGCGCGGCCCGGCCCACCACCCCCAGCAGTACCGAAAAAGAAGTGCCGGACAGGCCGATGCCGATCAGAACCCCGGCGCTGAGCGACAGGCCCAGCGGTGTTTCCGACAGACCCATGAAGGCCAGCCCCAGGACGTAGAGCAGGCCGCCCGCGAATACAGTGCGCTGCGCGCCGTAACGATCTGCCAGCGCGCCGGCAAACGGCTGCGCCAGGCCCCAGACCAGATTTTGCAGGGCGATGGCAAAGGCAAACACTTGCCGGCCCCAGCCGAACTCCATACTCATGGGCGCCAGGAACAGCCCAAAGCCGTGGCGCACACCCAGCGACAGGAACAGAACCAGCGAGGCGCCCAGCAACAGCCGGAAGCCGGATATCCGGTTGGGGCTCATGATGATCACACGATGAAGGCAACAGCGCCCATGGTAAACCAAATCCCGCAGCCCGATCGCGCCGCGCCCCGCCTTGCGTTCAGTGTTTCAACACGCGCGCCAGGAAGTTTTGCGTGCGTTCTTGCTGCGGCGTATCGAAAATCTGTCCGGGCGGCCCTTGCTCGACGATTTCGCCGTGGTCAATATAGATGACGCGATCCGCTACCTCGCGCGCAAAACCCATTTCGTGCGTGACGATGATCATGGTCATGCCGTCGCGGGCCAGTTCGCGCATCACATCCAGCACTTCACCGATCATCTCGGGATCCAGCGCCGAGGTGGGCTCATCGAACAACATGATTTGGGGCGACATCGCCAGCGAGCGCGCGATGGCGACGCGCTGCTGCTGGCCGCCGGAGAGCTGATCCGGATACTTGTCGGCCTGGTTGGCGATGTTGACCCTTTCCAGCAGCGCCAGCGCTTCCTTGCGCGCCGTCTCGGCGGCCTTGCCTCTGACCTTGCGCGGCGCCAGCGTGACGTTGTCGATGACGCGCCGGTGCGGGTAAAGATTGAACTGCTGGAACACCATGCCCACTTCCTGGCGCATGGCGCGCAGGGTAGATTTGGCACCCCCGTCGGGCAGCAGCGTGTGTTCCAGTACCCGGAGCTGGCCCTGCTGGAACTCTTCCAGCCCATTGATGCAGCGGATCAGCGTGGACTTGCCCGAGCCGCTCGCGCCGATGACGACGACGACTTCGCCGGCGCTGACGCTCAGGTCGATACTCTTGAGTACGTGCAGATCACCATAATGTTTATTCAGGCCGCGCATGACGACGACGGGAGCGCCTGGCGCTTTGGATCGGGGGAGAACGGTATCGGGCATGGACAGGATGCTCAGTGCTGGCCGACGAGTCGGCTGCGTTCGAGGCCGCGCAGCAGCAGGGACAGGGTAAGCGTCATGCAGAGGTAGATCAGCGCGACCAGCAGATAGGTTTCCAGCGCATTGAAGGTGGAAGAGATATAGATTTGACCCTGGCGCACCAGTTCTCCCACGCCAATGACGGAGAACAGCGAAGTGTCCTTCAAGCTGATGATGCACTGGTTGCCCACGGCCGGAATCATGCGGCGCAAGGCTTGCGGCCAGACAATGTGCGTGAAGGTCTGCACGTCCGAAAGCCCGGTAGAGAGGCCGGCCTCGGTCTGGCCTTCGTCGATGGAAGACACGCTGCCGCGCACGATCTCGGAAAAGTAGGAGCTGGAGTTGACGGCGATGGCGGCGATGCCCGCCGTCAGCGAGTTGATGGAGTGACCCAGGATTTGCGGCAAGCCATAGAAGATGAACAACACCTGTACCAGTACGGGCGTGCCGCGGAATATTTCGACATAGACGATGGTCGGCCAGCGCAGCCAGCGCCGGCGCGACAGACTCATCAGGCCCAGCGGTAGCGCCAGCGCGAAGCCGATGGCGATGCCGATCACGGAGATGAACAGGGTCAGCGGAACGCCCGGCAATACGACGGGCAGGGCGTCCCACAGGGCGTACCAGTTAAAGTCAATACTCACGGGCGGGCCTTGTTGTCATGATGAAAATCGGCGTTGTCAGCCGTGTGCGTTCAGCTGCCGACGTGATCCAGGATTTCATCCGACGGCGCTTCGCCGAACCATTTCTTGTGGAATTCAACGTAGCTGCCATCCGCCTTGATGCTGCGGATCGCTGCGTTGGCTTTTTCCACCCATTCGCTGCCTTTGGGGAAGACAAAGCCATTGTTGACCGGATTGTAGGACGGGCCAACCAGATGGATCTTGCTGCCGTGGCGCTGCGCGGCGAAATACTGCATGTTGGGTTCGTCGTAGAACGCGGCATCCACCTGGCCCATGATGACGGCCATGTACATATCTGCCGTTTCGGGGAAAGGCACGATTTCCGCCTTGGGCGCATGCTCTTGCAGATAGTCGAAATCGCTGGAACCGATCTTGGTGGAGACTTTTTTGCCGGCCAGGTCATCCAGAGACTGGATGTCGGTATTGTCCTTTAGCACCATCAGGCGCATGCCGTGGTGGTAGTACGGTGTGGAAAAATCCACGACCTCTTTGCGCTTTTCAGTGATGTCGATGGCGGCCACGGCGATGTCGATCTGGTGCGCCTGGATACCGGGAATGATGCCCGGGAAGGCGATAGGCGAGAGCTTGTAATCGAAGCCGGCACGCTTGGAAATTTCTTCCAGCAGATCCATGTCGAAGCCGACGTACTTGCCCGTGGCATCATCGCGAAACTCGAACGGCGGAAAGCTGGTGTCGGTGGCTGCGCGCAGGACCGGCTTGGCCGATTGCGCCGATACGCTGGATATGGCAAGCAAGGGCGCCGTGACGATGGCAGCCATTGTGAATAAGCGGATCAGGGTTTTGTTCATGCTGCAGTCTCCTTGTGGGTTCTTCCTTGTGGATTCTTGGTCGTACGGCCCAGAATAGTCCGTACGCGAACGGTCCGCCCATTACACTGCCGTTCTTCGCGCAAGGTCAAGTTCGGATTTTCGAGGATAGGGGCCGCACATTGTCCGTAGTGCGGCTGGGGCTTTCGTGCGGGGCGACCGGTTTTCTGGTTCAATTGAAGCCGGTATTCAACCCTGGAGGAAGCCCGCATGTCAGCCGACGTGAATCAAGTGTATGGATTGAACCCTGCGCATAGCGAGGTGGTCGCGGCCTGCCGCAGCGTCGCCTCCGGCGATGCGCTCGACATGGGCTGCTCGAGCGGGCGCAATGCCTTGTACCTGGCCGGGCAGGGCTTTCGGGTCACCGCGGTCGACGCCAATCCCAACGCCATTGCAGCGCTGCAATCCATCCTCAGCCAGGAAGGCCTGGACACCATCGATGCACGCGTGTACGACATCAACGAGGCCCGCCTGGATGCGGATTATGATTTCATCGTCTGCACCGTGACCCTGATGTTCCTGCAACCCGACCGGGTCGATGCCGTGCTGGCCGACATGCAACATCGCACGCGCCCCGGCGGCCACAATCTGATCGTCTGCGCCATGGATACGGACGATTATCCCTGCCCGATCAACTTTCCGTTTACCCTGCGCAGCGGCGAACTGAGCCAGGCCTACGCGGGCTGGGAGCTCGTGAAATACAACGAAGACGTGGGCACCATGCACAACGGCGCGCGACTACGCTTTGCAACCATGCTGGCGCGCAAGCCGGCGTAGTTTTGGACGCACCCGGTCGAGGCAATTCAGGGCGCCCGTAGGACGGCAGATTCAGAAACGAACAAGGGGTTAGCGCATGTGTACGCTAACCCCTTGGTTCGTAGGCGAGTGGGAGTCATCGATCAGTTAGCTTGAACCAAGCTACGTTCGTGTGGGTAAGAACAGTTAGTAAGTTAGACAAGACCCGATTTAGGTCTTATAGTACCCATGTTGGGTCTATACGGATTGACGATGAAAACAACGAGTATCGCCGATGCCTTGTTCACCAAGGCACAACAAAAAGTGCTGACTGTACTTTTCGGTCAGCCAGATAAAAGTTTTTATTTGAACGAACTAGTGCGCCTGGCTGACATGGGTCGGGGCGCAATCAGTCGGGAATTAGCCCGACTCACGGAAGCTGGTTTGCTCATTATGCAACGCAAGGGCAATCAGACACATTATCAGGCAAACTCTGACTCACCGATTAATGATGAGCTAGTAGCCATCGTGAGAAAAACCTTTGGTGTGAAAGCCGTTTTAGATAATGCATTGGAGCCACTGCAATCCCAGTTGCAAAAGGCATTTGTGTATGGCTCCGTTGCTAAAGGACGGGCTCATGCTGATAGTGATATCGATCTTATGCTGATAGGAAACGGGCTAAGCTACAGTGATGTAATGGCTTTATTAGAAGGTGCAGAGCAAGTTTTGCGGCGCACCATCAATCCAACCATCTATACGCCGGATGAATTTGCCGAGCGCTTGAGCCAGAAACAAAATTTTTTAGTAAAAGTTATGGAACAAGACCGATTAGAACTGTTTAATCCTTAGGGCAGGAATAAAAAATGGAAGCCTTGGATAATTTGGTAAAAATTAAACAGCTAAAAGAAGAGCCGTTTAATGCACAGGAGTTTGCTGGTATGTTGCGGGTCGGTAACAGCCGAATAAAGGATGCTGTCAATGCAAGGTTAAGTCAGGACAGTCAATTTATCTTAGCGTATGGGGCGGCTCATAGCTTTTCTTTAGCTGCATTGCGTTGGCATGGATATCGTTCAGAGAGTCGCTATATAGTTTTTCAATGTCTGCAACATACCCTGGGTTTAGATAAATCTAAATGGCGTGTTTTGGATAAGTGCCACAATGTACGTAATTTAGCTGAATATGAGGGGAATTTGGAAGTTAATCCTCAACTGCTCAAGGAACTTCTTAGTATTACTGAAGACATTCAAAAGTTAGTAAACACGCTGGGATTAGGCTCTTCGGACCATCGTAAAGATTGATGAGAAGGTATTTGAAAGCATAAGGCAGGCGTCAACCCGATGCAACTGCGGCAGCCTATACTGAAGACCGTGACGCGAAAGCGGGCCTGGAAGATGTTGCCCAAGTGCCTACGATTGCTCGAGCACGGAAGTTCGACACCAAGCGTCGTAAGCTATTGATCTGTATAGAACGTACTTTAAAAATTGCCACTACAGCAGCGTCAGTTGCTCGGGCTTGACTGGTTTTTTCAGTTTCAACGCACGCAAGATGCTCGACTGCTCCTTGGTGATAGTACCGACCCCAGACAGGGTCTGATGATTGACGCTGACCTGATGACGATGGATGCGGCGCAATTGCGCCAAAGCACGCTCGGGCGACAACCCCATTTTTGCTTCCTTCAGGCGA
>JACDJB010000708.1_pt1 | contig 31197 bp, 28 predicted proteins | sample 7454121 | NCBI WGS metagenome assembly JACDJB01 (sample SAMN14253290, study PRJNA609438) | sludge metagenome | isolation source: sludge after 25d culture with pyrite | collected 2018-12-20
AATTCAAAATAGTCAAATCCAAATGTTCCAAACGGAAAGCGGCTCTTGAAGTCTGGGGAATTCTTCCGCCTTACGAATTGGATTCCGGGTCAAGCCCGGAATAACGGAAGGAGGCCGGAACCTATCCGGTATTCTTCAGCAGCTCGTCACCCCGGGCCTTGACCCGGGGTCCATTTCGAACGGCTGAAGATTTCCGGAAGCAGAACGTTTTTCCGAAAATTTTTGACTCCCCGCCAGCCGGTGTGTTCACGGTCTCGCCAGCAGCCGATTCACATCCACCGGCGTTTCGATGAGCCCGTGGGCCAGGGCGAAATCGGCGAAGCGCTGCCAGCGCGGGGAGTCGAGCTGCTGATCGTCGGCAAAATACGGCAGGGTCAGGGCCAAGGCCTCGGTTTCGGTCCTCCGGTCAGCGTCGGGAACCGCCTTGAAATACAGCTCCAGGGCCTCCGTGGAATCTTCGCGCACCGCCGCGATCCCCCGGGCCACGGCGGCGACAAAGGCCTCCACCTCGGCTCGCCGTTTCTCAAGGGTTTGCGGCCCGCAGACGAAGATGAGCTCGTCGTAATCCGGGATACCGTACTTTTCCAGTTCGAAGTATCCGGCCTTCATTCCCCGGTGGGCCATCTCCACGGTTTCGTAGGTCTTGAACGGTCCCATGACCGCATCCACCCGCCCGGCCGAAAGGGACTGGACGATGGCAAAACCGACATTGACCGCCTGGTAGTCCTCCACGGCATTGACCTTGGCAAAGGCCGCCAGCAACACGTCCATCAGCCCCGGCACCGTGTAGCCGATGGGCCGCCCGGAAAGATCGGCCGGAGTCTGAATGCCGCTGTCCTTCAAGAACAGCAACGTCGTCAGGGGGTGAGCCACCAGCCGCCCCACCACGTGCACCGGCAACCCTGCAGCGGCGGCGATGGTGGCCTGGGGCTGGTAGGACACCGCCAGGTCCACTCGCCCGGCGGCGGCCAGCTTCAGGCCGTCGGTGGTCTCCGAGGGGCTGAGAATCTCCACTTCGAGTCCCGCCTCTTTGAAAAACCCCTTTTGGGCGGCGGTGTAAATGGGCAGGTGGTCCACATTGGGAAACCAGTCGAGCATCAGCGTCAGTTCTTCGGCCGCGGCCGGACCGGCGGCGGTGACAAGGAGCAAGAGAACAAGCAGAAAGCGTTTCATGAATCAGCCTCTCAAGGAGTTATGTGGTGCGGGTTGTCGGATTGTTCCCAGCCAATCAAACGAATTCAATCCATAGTTTCCAATTTCAAGTTTCCACATTCATCCCCCTCAACGCCAGGTCACCACCCGCCCCTCGATCCATCCCACCAGGGTCCAGAGCCCCAACCCCATCAGCGTCAACCACAGGATCACGGCGAAGACCAGGTCCACCTGGAGCCGGGCGTTGGCCTGGATCATCAGGTATCCCAATCCCTGCTGAGCGCCGACCCATTCGCCGATCACCGCACCGATGGTGGCCACCGACACCCCTACCCGGAGCCCGGCGAAAAACTGGGGCAAGGCCCAGGGAAAGTAGAGCAAACGCAGGCTGTCGAGGAAACCGCCGCCCATCAGGCCGAAGAGCAGACGCAAGTCCCGGTCGCAGCTCTTGAGGCCGGCCAGCAGGCTCACGGTGATGGGGAAAAAAATGATCACGGCGGCCATGAGGATCTTGCTCGTCATCCCGTAGCCCAGCCAGACCACCAGCAGCGGTGCCACGGCAAACACCGGCACCGCTTGGCTGGCCACCAGGAAAGGGGCCAGCGCCCGCTCCAGGGCCGGCCGGGCAAACATGACGATGGCCAGGGGAATCGCCACGACAAGGGCCAGAGCGATGCCGGCAATGATTTCCACCGCCGTGGCCAGGGCATGGGGGCCGATCAACGGAGCCCGGGTCAGGGCCACCAGTCCAATCCGCGAAGGGGGCGGCAGGATGTAGGGTGGCAGATTCAGCCCCCGACAGGCCAGCTCCCAGAGGATTAACAGGACCAAGATGACACCGGCCGCCACAAATTTAGGCCACCACATGGTCTAGCTCCCCTTCCAGCCGCGCCAGCACACTTTCCTTCAAGGCGATCAATGTCGGATCGTCGGGTTTTCGGGGTTTGGGCGTGGCCAGGGGGATATCCTGAATGATCCGCATCGGCGCCGCCGAGACCACCAGCACCCGGTCGGCCAGCAGTAGCGCCTCCTCCACGTCATGGGTGATCATGAGCAGGGTGCGCTGGAAATCACGCTGAAGCATCAGCAGCAGCGACTGGAGGCTGCGCCGGGTGATGGCGTCCAGGGCCGAAAGGGGTTCGTCCAGGAGAGTGAGCTCGCGGTGGAACATCAGGGTCCGCACCAAGGCGCAGCGTTGCCGCATGCCGCCGGACACCGTGGCGGGACGATGGTCTTCGAAACCCGCCAGCCCCAGACGGGCAAACAGGCTTTCAACCCGCTTTCGAACGGTGATCAGGTTTTTTTCCCTGCGCAAGCGGGCCGGGAGCATGGCGTTTTCCGCCAGGGAGAGCCAGGGCAACAACAGATCTTTTTGCTGCATGTAGGCGGCTTCCGCGCCCAGGTGCGCCAGCGTCCGGCCACCCCAGCGGATCGTTCCGGCATCCTTGGACACCACCCCGGTGAGCACGTCGAAGAGGGTGGTCTTGCCGCAACCCGAGGGGCCGATCAATACGGTGAACCCGTTTCGCGGCAGGCTGAAGCTGAAACCATCCAGAACCGGTGCGGCATTAAACTGTTTGGTGAGATGGGCGACGGTCAGCAAGGCTTGGCTCCCGCCGACGACATCGCCCCATGGGTGGGCCTGGAAAAAAGAGGCATGGTCCGCTTCCCTCCGCCGGCATGATCCGGATCAGGTATCGGGGTCGAAACGCGTTGCAGTTTCCTCTCAGCCGATTGGCATCGACTCCCCCAGGGTGTTCGCCAAGGCTCTACCACCGCCTCCCACCAATGTCAAACACCGCCCCATCGTCGCTGCGTTCCCCGGAATAATGCGTCCCATGTCATTTTGGCGCGCCCTTTGCTATACTACCTACCACAGTCACGGAAACCGAGAGCGCTTCCCGGGGGCTTGGCCTGATTAAACAGAGGTTATTACTGAAAGCACATCCTTGACGCAGATAATCGGGCGCTCAAGGATCGGAAATCAGCACTCCGATTCGGAACTCGGATATCCACTTCTTTTCGGAATGGCATCGCGGACCTGACGCGTCCGGCGGTGCCATGGTATTTTGACGGGCACATGAAAAAGCACGCGACGATTTTTGCCGATCTGCTCATCGCCATCGCCTTTGCGGTGGTCACCTTCAGTCTTTGGGCGTTCTTCAACCGGCCCCTCACCGAACCGCCCTGGCCGGAACGCATCCAGGGCTTTTCCTTTTCGCCGTATCGTGCGGGCCAAGACGGCCGCACCGGGGTTCACCCGTCCCAGGAAGAAATCAAGGCCGATTTGAAGCTGTTGGCCGGAAAAACCCACGCAGTGCGCACCTATACCGTGGAGGGCCCCCTGGCGCTCATCCCCTCTCTGGCCAAGCCCATGGGGATCAACGTCACCCAGGGAATCTGGATCAGCGCGGACTTGGTCCGCAACCGTCGCGAGGTGGAGCTGGGCAAGATGGTGGCCTGGACTCATCGCAACGTGGTGCGGGTTATCGTGGGCAATGAGGTGGTGCTGCGCGAAGAGATCCCCATCGAAGACCTCTGCGCGTACCTGGACGAGGTTCGCGACGCCGTCTGGCAACCGGTGAGCACCGCCGAGCCTTGGCACGTGTGGGTCAAGCATCCGGAACTGGCTGAACACGTGGATTTTATCGCAACGCACATGCTGCCGTTCTGGGAAGGCGTCGACGTTGAACAGGCCGTGGCCTACACCATCGACAAGATCGAGCTGTTGGAGCGAACCTTCCCTGGAAAACCCATCGTCATCGGCGAGGTGGGGTGGCCCAGCAACGGCCGCACCCGCATGGCGGCGGTGGCGTCTCCGGCCAACGAAGCCCTCTTTCTGCGCCGCTTCATCCACGAAGCCGAGCAGCGGGACTGGGTCTACTACGTGATGGAGGCCTTCGACCAGCCGTGGAAAACGTTTTTCGAGGGGGGCGTGGGGGCCTACTGGGGGGTGTACAACTCCGAACGCCAGCCCAAGTTTCCCTTTTCCGCGCCGGTGGTCCCGGTGACCCATTGGAAAATCGTGGCGGGCCTGTCGGTACTGGTGGCCCTGATCATCATGACCCTGCTACTCTTTGACAGTCGCGCGCTGAGAAAACGGGGGCGCAGCTTTTTGGCGGTGACCGCCTTCGCCGCGGCCACCGCCGCCGTCTGGGTGGTCTACGACTACAGTCGCCAGTACTGGACCCCCTACATGCTTTCGGTGGGCCTGATGCTGTTCACCGGACTCATCGGGGTGATTCTGGTGCTGCTGGCCGAAGCCCATGAATGGGCCGAGGCCAACTGGGCCTTATATCGACGCCGCCTGCCCATTCCCGCCAGCCCGTCGGCCGACACCCCGCGGCCCATGGTGTCGATCCACGTACCGGCCTACAACGAACCGCCGGAGATGCTCCGTGCCACCCTGGACGCCCTGGCAGCCTTGAACTACCCGAACTTCGAAGTCATCGTGGTGGACAACAACACCCGCGACCCGAATGTATGGCAGCCGGTGGCGCATTACTGCCACGAGCTCGGGCCGCGTTTCCGCTTCTTTCACGTCGATCCGTTGGCCGGATTCAAGGCGGGGGCTCTGAACTACGCCTTGGCCCGCACTGCCCCCGAAGCCGAAATGGTGGCGGTAATCGACAGCGACTACCGCGTGCATCCCGACTGGCTGGCGGATCTGGTACCCCTGTTCGCCAACGCCCCCGGCATGGCCATCGTCCAGGCGCCCCAGGACTACCATGACGGTGACACCAATGCCTTCAAGGCCATGATATATGCCGAATACAGGGGATTTTTCTACATCGGCATGATCACCCGCAACGAGCGCAACGCCATCATCCAGCATGGCACCATGACCCTGATCCGGCGGCGGGTGCTGGACGAGGTGGGCGGCTGGGCCGAGTGGTGCATCACCGAGGACGCTGAACTGGGGCTGCGCATTCTGGCCCGGGGATACGAGGCGGTCTATGTGCCCCGCGGCTACGGCCGGGGAGTGATGCCCGACACCATTGCCGACTACAAGAAACAGCGTTTTCGCTGGGCCTTCGGCGCCATGCAGATTATGCGCCACCACCGCGGTTTGCTCCTGGGCCCGAGCCGCCTCACGGCGGGGCAGCGCTATCATTTCATCGCCGGCTGGCTCCCCTGGATGGCCGACGGGTTCAATTTCGCTTTCTCCCTGGCGGCCCTGGCCTGGTCATCGGCCATGATCCTTTGGCCGGCGCGCGTCGACGCGCCGTTGATGATTTTCGCCGCCCTGCCCATGGCGTTGTTCGGGTTCAAGGTCGTCAAGATGGCCCACCTCTACCGCACCCGGGTGGGCGCCGGTCTGCGACAGACCCTGGCCTCCGCCCTGGCCGGCCTCGCCCTGACCCACACCATCGGCCTGGCGATGCTCAACGGCATCGTGCGCAAGGACCGTGCCTTCTTCCGCACCCCCAAGATGGCCAAAGCCAACCGCCTGTTATCGGCCCTGGTGGCCTGTCGCCAGGAAATGCTGCTGGCCCCGGCGCTGTGGTTCGCCGCCTGGGCGGTGGCCCGATCGACCCAGTTGATCAGTCCGGATGCCTACCTGTGGGTCATCATGCTCCTGGTGCAATCCCTGCCCTATGCCGCCACCATCCTGGTGGCGATCATCAGCGGGCTATCCCGCCTGCCGGTGTGGCTGGTGGGACGCAGCGCCGAGATGGACACCAAGGTCGAGGAGAATCTGGCGATGGTGCGAGGGGGGATTCCCCCTGTGGTCACGGCCCCTCAAACCTCACCGCGGGTGGTGGGCGCAGACGACTGGCCGGGGAAAACGCACAAGGCGGGTTTATGAGGAGTTTAAACTGGAAACGCCAAGGCCCCTTCCCGCTGTCATTCCGAACGCAGTGAGGAATCTGCGGTTTGAAATACAGCGGGAGGAGGTGACAGGGAAGAAGGGACCCCTCGCGGGGACTCGGGATGACAAAAAAGGGGACAGGCCCCTTTCAGGTCGTGGCCAGATTGCGAAACGCCTTCCTGCTGGCCCCGCAAATGGGACATTTCCAATCTTCCGGCAAATCCTCGAAGGCGATCCCCTTCTCGATCTTCCCCTTCCGGTCCCCCTTGTCCGGGTTGTAAATGTAACCGCAATTGGTCGTCTGGCACTGCCACATCTGCTCAGGTGCTGCCATCGCTGCCTCCCTCAGGAATTGATTGATTTTTGGGAATCATTATCACGAAATTGAGCCAATGGAAAGCCGGCCGGTGTTTAGAAATTTTCAAAAATCTTTGGCCCGCGGACATTGCCAGCCGCTCAGGTCAAATCCACCGGCAATCCCTTGCAATACACGGCCTGGACTTGCTCCAGACTTCCCCATAGGGCCTCGGGAGGCCCCGCCACCCCGATAAAATCCGCCCAAGCCCCCGGTTGCAGCACACCGGACCGGTTGAGACCAAGAAGCCGAGCGCCGTGGACCGCCGCGCATCGCACCGTCTCCCCGAGAGGATAGCCGGCGGCCGACATCAGTTCCAGTTCCACGGCCATGGCCCGGCCGTGACGCACCCCGGGACTGCCGGCATCGGTGCCCGCGGCCACCGTTACCCCCAGCTGCCGGGCGCGAGTGAGCTGAGCCGTCTGGTGATCCAGGAGACGCCGGGCCCCGTCGGCTTCCCACCGGCCAGTAGCCAGAGTGTCGAGGAAACCGGCCATGGTCCCGGCCGTGGGGACCCAGACCGTCCTTTGACCCGCCATCCGCTCCATGTTGGCCTCCCCCATGAAAAATCCGTGCTCGACACTGTCGCACCCGGCAGCCAGGGCGTCGGCCATCGGCTGAACCCCGTTGGCATGGATCATCACCGGAAGCCCCCACCCGTGAGCCGCCGCCACGGCGGCCTTCAGGTCGTCCACGTCAAACTGGGGACGGGTCGACCGTCCGAATTCGGTAAGGGAATTGATTCCGGAATCGATGATCTTCACCTGGTCGATCCCCCGCCCGGCGGCGATCACCGCTTCGGCCAAACGCTGGTCTTGGCCCAGGCTGCGACCGAAGGCGCCACCGTAGCGTCCTTCCCGGTGCCAGGCCCGGCCCGAAACCCGCAGGACGAATCCGGCCTGTTCTATTGCCTTGCGCCGGTCGCGTAACGCCAGGGCCAGTGCCTTGTGATCCCCCCCGTCCCGGACGGCCAGAATCCCCCGGCGCAGATGACGGCGGATACGGGCGGCCATGTGGTGAAAAACTTCGTCTGAATCGGGGTGCAACTGCCGGCGCCGCAAGGCAGGGTCACCGCGACCGGACAGAAAGAGGTGGACATGAGCATCGACGAGGGGCGGCAGCACCGTAACCCCCCGCCAGTCCAATGGTGCCAGACCATGGCAACCTTCGCTGGCCGAAAAGACGGCACCGATACGGCCGCCGGCCACCGTCAGGATCACATCCCGCCGGGGGCCGGCCCCACTGCCGTCCAGGAGCCAGCCGCAGTGAAAAGCCGTCGGACGATCCGGCGCCGTCCCGGTCCCTGGGGACGACACTAGGACCACCTCCGGTGAGCAGGAGGGAGGGTGGCGGCGCAGGCCTCGGGATAAGCGGCCAAAAAGTCCGCTATCGCTTGGGGATACCGCGGATGACCGCTGGACTCGCTGTGCCCGGCCCCGGGAACCACCAAAAGCCGGGCGGATCCCGCAGGAAAGGCCTGGTGCAGGCGCCGGGCAAACCGCGCGGGAAACCGCCGATCCTCGGCCCCGTGGATTACCATGGCCGGCATGGGCAGGCGCGGCGCCAACCGCTCCGGGCTCATGGCCTTCATCCGGAAACGGTAAAACAGATTCATCCAGTTGAGGATCATCGGCCCGAAGACACGGCCGAAAACCGGATTGAACCATCGATAGAGGCTCAGCAGGCCTTCCCGACTGTCGGCGTAGCAGGCTTCCAGGAACAGCAGCGCCACCTGCTCGGGCCGGCGGCTGGCGGCAATGATCGCTCCGCCGGCGCCGGCCGAATGGCCGTAAAGGATCACGGGGTGACCGAGCCAGGTCATCACCGCCAGGGCGTCCTCGGCGAACTCGGCGGCGTTCATGAACCGGAAAGGACTCGACCGGCCGTGGTCGCGAACGGAAAACAGCACCGTGATCATCCCCAGCCGGGCGAATTGCCGTGCCCGGGCCACCATCCGGTCCCGATTGCGGCTCCAGCCGTGAATCATCAGCACCGTGCCGCGCACCTCCCCTTCCGGAACGATACGCCAGACTTCCAGGCGACCTCCGCCCCGGGTGGGCACCCAGGTATCAAGGACCTGGCCCCAATCGGGCGAATCGACCACCGGGCGGCGCGGCAGCCGATGGACGAAGTAGGTCAGCACCAGGGTGGCGGCCAGATAGCCGGCCAACAAAACAACGGCAACGGTCCAGAGCATCACTCGGGCGCCTCATCGCCAGAGGCATGATACCCGTCGTCCAGCTCCAGGAGCTCGGCGTAGATCGGCTTGGCCCGCTGCTCCAAATCCGCCGTGAGGCCCTGGTCGATGACGATCCGCAGCAGGTTCAAGGCGGCGGCGGCAAAGGCGACCTTGTTGGCGCGTCTCCGGTTGGCGCCAAAACGATAGGCCGCGGCCCCCACGCCTTCAGCCGTGGCGATGCCGATGCAGAGGCTGCCCACCGGTTTTTGCCCGCTGCCGCCGCCGGGGCCGGCGACCCCGCTGGTGGCCAGCCCGTAGGTGGCATCGCCGCGGCGGCGCGCGCCGGCCGCCATCTCCATCACGGTTTTTCGGGACACCGCCCCCAAGCGATCCAACGTTTCAGCCGATACCCCCAGGATCGCCTCCTTGGCCGCGTTGGCATACGTCACGGCGCCAAGGCGAAAGTAGTCCGAGCTTCCCGCCACGTCGGTGATCCAGGAGGAGATCAGACCGCCGGTACAGCTCTCGGCCACGGCGAGGCTCGCCGCCTGAGCTTTGAGACGTCGGCCCACCATCTCGGCCAGGGACAGTCCCTCGTCGGATACCACGAAAGGTTCGATGCGCCGGCGCACCCAGTCCACGGCCATCTGTTCGCGCCGGTCCAGGGCTTGAGCATCGGTCTCTGAAAAGTAAAGGCGTACATGGATTTCGGGAAAATGGGCGCGCAGCCCGAGCCGGATCCCCGCGAAGGCCGCCTCGAACCCGGTCAACCGGTCCGCCACGGTGGACTCGGGAATGCCAAAGGTGGTGATGGCCCGCACCCGTCGGATGCCGATGTTGCCACCTGTTCGTTGTCGCAGGTCCGGCAAAACCGCCTCATCGATCATGGCACGCATTTCCACCGGCACCCCCGGCAGGCAATAAAAGCGGCAGTTGCCCAGGGTGAAGGCGAATCCCGGGGCACTGCCCAACGGATTATCCAAACAGCCGGCTCCCTCGGGAAGCATCCCTTGCTTGCGGTTGGTGGCGGTGACCGGGCGACCGCGGCGGGCGAAAAACCGTTCCACCACGGCCATGGCATCGGAATGCAGGGTCAGATCCACCCCCAGGGCCCGGGCGGCCCCGGCCGCGGTGACATCATCCGCCGTGGGCCCCAATCCCCCCGTGACCACCGCCACCGCGGTGCGTCGACTGATTTCCCGCATCACCTCGGCAATGACGGCGATGTCATCCCCCACGCACTGGTGACGGGTCACCTCGAATCCCTCGTCCTCGAGGCATCGGGCGATGAAGGCGGCGTTGGTATCCGCCACGGCGCCGGTGCGCACTTCGTCTCCGGTGGACAAAATTTCCGCGATCATTTTGCTCCGTATAAATTTGGTTTTCCTTCAGGTCACGCTGCCAATGGGTCATCGGGCCGTCTTATCCGCCGAGGGCCCTTGCGGTCTTTCCCAAGGGGGACCGGTTCTTCCCAGCGGCTTTCAACTTTCGGCGTCATCATGCATCGCTGTCAAGAAGAGTGAGGGCCGGGGGATTCCTCGAAGGAAATCACCTGGTAGGTAAACACCTTGGTTTCTTTCCGGCGCCAGGCCTCGGGCCTCAATCCGGCCTTGAGGCAGAGGTGGTCGAGAAAAGCTTCCGGCCGAGGAAGCTGGGCCCACACCTGGGGCAGAAAGGTCGCGCTGCGGGATCCCTGGCGCAGGATCACCCCGTCCACCCCCGGTTGCAGCTTGGCCACGAGGTCTTCGGCATCCCGGTAGGCCAAGGGGGCCGGCGGCGTCAGGACGCTCACTTCGATGGTCGTCTCATCAAGTTCTTCGGCGGTGAGAGGGGCGAAGCGGTAGTCGCTGAAGGCCGCGTTGAGGGCGTTGCGCCGCACCCCCTCGTAAATGGTTTCCTCGGCGGCCAGCGAACCGATGCAACCACGCAACTGGCCGTCGATTTTCAAGGTGACAAACGTGCCGCTGCGGCGTTGAAAAGCCGGATCGTCGGCCGCCGTGGCGGCGACAGCGGCATCTTCGGCAGCCCGGCCCAACCGCCGGGCGATGGTCTGGCGGGCCAGCTGAAGCAGTTGTTGCCCTTGGGCTTCGGTGAGGCGGCCAGCAGGGGGGGAATCGTTCATGGCATCATCTCCCAAAAAGGCCACCGTGGCGTAGCCTACGATCCAGTCGCTGGATCCGTGAGGAAAATCTTCACTGTTGCTGTAATGCACCAGCACCGGCCGCCAACGACGTTCCCGGGCCGATGTGACGAGGACGGCCAGGGGAATCTTGCCGCGGGCGCTGTTTTGTCTGGCCAGCAGACCAGGGCCAGAAGCAGATCCAGGGTCCGGCGGTCGTAGTCAGACGCCTCGGATGGCGGCAATCCGTGGGACAGATCGCTGCTGACCACCAGCAGAGTGTCCGCGTCCACGACGGCGCCGATCTCCCGCGTCACCCCGGCCAGGTCCCCGGGCCCCATCACCACGGGAAGAAGCTGAAAATCCGCCAGCGCATACTGGAAAAAGGGCAGCATCTTCGGCCCGTTCTTGCCCGTTCTTGAGAGGACCGGGACGATGGAGAAGCGCCCGATCAGGCCTTGGCAGGCGCGGGAGGCGGATCGAACAGAAACTGATGACGGATCTGAAGGAGACGATCCAGGACCTGGTTGCGGGCATCGAGGCTCAACACGCAAGTTCCCTCTTGAGGTCGCAACGATTGGGGTTCCACCAGTAAGTCAACAACATCGAAAAACAATTTTTCAGGAATATTCACGTTCATAGCGGACCGTCCTCTGTTCGGAGGGAAAATTCTCCGTTTCTGTCTAATATTCGATGCGTGCCAGAACTGTCAACCCGGTTTTAACCAAAAATTCAGCTCACGCATACCCACAACATACGGAATCAAAAATTGATTGACACGCAACATGTCGTATCTAGTATGCTGAGTATCTGAAACGGCGTCGGCCTTCGCCCCGGTTGGTTCCCAATCTGCGAAAAGCCGGCGCCGGCGGTTTTGCCGCCAGATTCATTCTATTTCATTTAAATCAAGGAGTTGCCAAATGGCGAACCCGTCGAAAATCCTGATTACCGAAGACGGCCACCAGGTAGACCTCAGCCGCTATCAGTGGGATGACGAGGTGTTTTCCAAGATGCTCGCCCGGCACTATTCCATTGCCAGGGATCAAGCCTTGGCGATCAGTCGCTCCATGCGCCAGGCTATCGCCGACCTCACCGAACCGGTCATCACGGCAGCGGTGGCAACCCAGATCTTGAGAACCAAGCTGGCCGAATCGGGTCTTTCGCGGGCCGCCGCGCCGAGAATTGAAAAATCGGTATTCGTCCACCCCCCCATCGCCCTTTCCGACAATGCCCGGGCCGTTTTGGCGCGCCGCTACCTGCGCAAGGATGATCGGGGCAACCCGGTGGAAACACCGGCCGACATGTTCCGCCGCGTGGCGCGCCACGTGGCCCGGGCGGAAAAACAATACGGTGGCGACGAGGCCGTCGTCGTGATGGAAGAACGATTCTTCAATCTCATGACCGAGTTGAAGTTTCTGCCCAACTCCCCCACCCTGATGAACGCCGGCCGCCGCCTGGGACAACTGGCCGCCTGCTTCGTGCTGCCGGTGGAAGATCGCATGGAGGGCATCTTCGAATCCCTCAAACAGGCGGCCATCATCCACAAAAGCGGCGGTGGCACCGGGTTTTCCTTCTCCCGGCTGCGTCCCAAAAACAGCAAGGTGGGCACCACCGGCGGGGTGGCCTCGGGACCGGTGTCGTTCATGAAAATCTTCAACACCGCCACCGAACAGGTCAAGCAGGGCGGCACGCGCCGGGGGGCCAACATGGCCGTTCTGCGGGTCGACCACCCGGACATCCTCGAGTTCATCCACTGTAAGCAGGACAACGACACCCTGAACAACTTCAACATCTCGGTGGCCGTCACCGACGTTTTCATGGAAGCGGTGAACCAAGATGGCGAATACGACCTCATCGATCCCCGCGACGGGGGTGTCACCGGGCGCCTCAAGGCCACCGAGGTTTACGACGCCTTGATTCTTCAGGCCTGGAAAAACGGTGATCCGGGAATTCTCTTCCTTGACCGCGTCAATCGCGACAACCCCACCCCGGCCCTGGGAGACATCGAGAGCACCAACCCCTGCGGCGAACAACCGCTGCTGCCCATGGAGGCCTGCAACCTCGGGTCGATCAACCTGGACCGGTTCGTCGTCGACACCGAGCAGGGACCGGCCGTGGACTACGACGCCCTCGGCGAGGCCGTTGGCCTGGCGGTACGGTTCCTGGACGATACCATCGACGTGTCCCGCTACCCGCTGCCGGAAATCGAAAGAATGGTCAAGGGCAACCGCAAAATCGGCCTTGGGGTAATGGGTTTCGCCGACATGCTCTATAGGCTGGCGATTCCCTACAACTCCCCCGAAGCCTTGGCCTGCGCTGAATCGGTAATGGCTTTCATCCAGGAAACCAGCCACCAGGCCTCCCGGGAGTTGGCCGAGGTACGCGGGGTCTTTGAAAACCACCCCCTCAGTGCCCTCAAGGACCGCTACCGCAACGCCACCACCACCACCATCGCCCCCACCGGGACCTTGAGCATCATCGCCAACTGCTCCAGCGGCATCGAACCCCTCTTTGCCTTGAGCTTCGTGCGCCGGGTGATGGACGATGATCAGCTCCTGGAGGTCAATCCCCATTTCGAGGCCGTGGCCCGCCAGCGCGGCTTCTACACGCCGGAGTTGATGGACCGCATTGCCCACAGCGGCAGTATCAAGGCCATGGAGGAAATCCCCGAGGACGTCCGCCAGGTGTTTGTCACGGCCCACGACATCTCGCCGGAATGGCATGTGCGCATGCAGGCCGTTTTTCAGGAGCATACGGACAACGCCGTGTCCAAAACGGTGAACCTGCCCAAAGACAGCACGGTGGAGGACGTTCGCCGGATTTTCGACCTCGCCTTCACGTTGGGCTGCAAGGGGGTGACCATCTATCGGGACGGCAGCAAGGCCAACCAGGTGTTGAGCGTCCCCCCGGCCGCCGAGGCCGGTTCCGGCTTTTCGGCCATCGTGCGCCAGCGCCCCGAGACCCTGGATGGGTTCACCACCAAGATCCGCACCGGCATGGGACAGCTTTACGTCACGGTGACCGAGTACGAGGGGCGTCCCTTCGAAATATTTGCCACCATTGGCAAATCGGGCCGCAGTACCACTGCCAAAACCGAGGCCATCGGCCGCCTGGTATCATTGGCGCTACGCTCGGGGGTCACCGTGGACAAGGTCATCGACCAGCTCAAGGGCATCGGCGGCGAGCATCCCGTTTTTCAGGAAGGCGGATTGGTGCTATCGATTCCCGACGCCATCGCCCGGGTTTTGGAGCGACGCTACCTTGATGACCGGCGCGTCCGCCGTGGAAACGGTGCGCCGGCGCTCATCGGTGCCGTCTGCCCGGAATGCGGGCAAACCATCAGCTTCGAGGAAGGTTGCATGACCTGCCATTTCTGCGGCTATTCCAAGTGCGGATAATCGAAAGGCAACGTGATGATGTCGATTTCACCATCCTGGGCGGACGCCTTCCGCCAGAAGCGCCGTGACGCCGCGGATGCCATCGCCCTGATTCGACCGGGCCAACGGGTCTTCATCGGCTCCTCCTGCGGTGAACCCCAGGAGTTGGTCCGTGCCCTGGCCCGGAAGGCCCGGGGGCTTTCGGACATCGAGGTGGTCCGGCTGCTGTCGCTGGAACAGACGCCGCTGTCGCGTATCGCGGACGAGACGGCGGACCGGAACCTCAACATCCGATCCTTTTACATCGGTTCGGGTATTCCCAAGCGGCTGGCCCAGACCATGCGCCACATCACACCGCTGAACCTGGTGGACATCCCGCGGCTTTTCGCCACCGGAAAGCTCAAGATCCAGGTGGCCCTGATCCAGGTCTCCCCCCCGGATGACTTCGGCTGGATGAGCTTGGGCGTTTCGGTGGACATCACCCAGGCAGCCGCATTGAGCGCGGATCTGGTCATCGCCCAGGTCAACCCGCGCATGCCCCGGGTGATGGGGCGCAGCTTTTTGCACGTGAACGACCTGGATGTCATCGTCGAGCATGAAGAGCCCATCCTCTCGGTGGAAGAACCGCCGGTGAGCGAAGCGGCCCGCACCATCGCCCGGCACGTGGCCCGGCTGGTGGAAGACGGCGCCACGATCCAGACCGGTTTGGGAGAAATTCACCAGGCCGTGTTGGAGGCCCTGGCGGAAAAAAACGACCTGGGCGTTCACAGCCAGTACCTCACCACCGGCCTGATGCACCTGACGGCCCGGGGGGTGGTCAACAACCGCTACAAGGGCCTCAACGAAGGCAAGATGGTGGCCAGCAGCGCCATCGGGTCCGAAATTTTTTACGAGTTCATCAACGACAACCCCATGGTGGAATTTCACCCCTCCGATTACGTCAATGCCCATGGTGTCATTTCCGCCCATCCTCGCATGGTGTCCATGAACGTGGCCATGGTGATGGACCTCACCGGGCAGGTGGCCACCGACGCCCTGGCCCACAGCCGCTACTCCGGGGTCAACGGGATGCTGGATTTCGTGCGGGGCGCCTCCCAGGCCAACGGCGGCAAGTCGATCCTGATGCTCACCGCCACTTCGGCCGACGGTTCCCAGAGCCATATCGTGCCGCTGCTCAGCGACACGGTGACCGTGGTCCCCCGCACCGACGTGCATCATGTGGTCAGCGAGTTCGGCGCGGTCAACCTCCATGGCAAAAGCCTGCAAGAGCGGGCCATGGCCATGATCAGCATCGCCCATCCGGATTTTCGCGAAGCCCTGTTCAATGCCGCCAAGGAAAAAGGGCTGTTGAGCCGGGAACGCAAGCTGAGCGAGTCCATCACCGGCATCTATCCGCTGCATCTGGAGGAGGCCATCACCGTCGACAACACGCTCATCACCCTGCGCCCGGCCAAACCGGTGGACCTGCGGCGGATCCAGGAGCATTACTACAATCTGGACAACGCGGACGTGTACGCCCGCTTCATGTATGCCAAATCCCGCTTTTCCCGGGACGAAATCGAGGACAAGGCCCAGATCGACTACATTCACAACCTCACCATGCTGGCGCTGGTGGGCGAATTCGGCTTCGGCCAAGTGATCGGGCTGGGAGAGTACCTCTGTGCGACGGGCAGTAACATCGCCGAGATCGCTTTTTCGGTGAGCCGTCCCTGGCAGGGCAAGGGAATCGGGAAACAGTTGCTGGTCAAGCTGTTCCAGGCCGCCCAGGAAAACGGTCTAGACGGGCTCACTGCCTACACCGTGCCCGAAAATCGCCGCATGATCGAGTTGTTCAACAACCTGCCCTTCAAGGTTCAAACCCACTTGGAAGACGGGTGCGTGGTGTTGACCGCCCTCTTCGATCAGCCGGCTTCCCCCGTTTCGTCCGCCGGCGGCGGGAAACAGTGACAAGGCGTGGAGGAAACATGTTCCAGCTGGAAGAGATCATCGATATCGCCGTGCGACTGGAGGAAAACGCCGCCGCGGTGTATCGCCAGGCCATGGATCGGGTGGAGGGACAGGGCTTCAAGGCCGTCCTCCAATGGATGATCGAGGAAGAAAAACAGCACGCCCGATGGTTCAACGACCTTCGCCAACAGGCGACCACCGGGGCAAACCCCATCGCGCGGGCCATGAACCGCGAGATGCTCGCCCAGATGATCGGCGAACAGAGTTTTTCCCTCAAACAGGTGGACTTTACCGCCCTGACGGATATCAATGCCTTGATCGATGTCCTGGTGGAATTTGAAAAAGACACGATCCTTTTCTACGAGATGCTCTCCGGCTTCATCCCGGCGCCGGAAGTACTGAGCCAGCTTCAAACCATCATCGCCGAGGAAAAACGGCACATCACCCAGCTCGAGGCCCAGCGACCGACCCCTTGACGCCCCAGTGGCCATGTGCTTGATTCCACAGGCGTTTCCCGAGGCGGTATCACGGGGGAAGCCTCTATGGCCAATGGCGGGCCGTCCCCCTGCTTTCCGGCTTGTCTTCCGCCGCCTCGTCCCGATGAACATGGATTCCGGGTCAAGCCCGGAATGACGGAATAGGGCCGGACCCCGGTCACACCCCGGCCAAGCTCAGTCCGGTGTTTTTAAGCTGGGCAAAAAGTCGGGAGATGGCGAAAAGAGGCAGGCGCTTCCTCGCTGTCTCTCGGAATGACGGCGGGCGAGGGGCGCGCCGCGGAATGCCCGAATGGGGAACGGCTTGACAGGGAAGCGGCAGGTGGTTAATGGATCAGACCGGCTTTGGTCGTGGCCGGTGACGGCGCTGATAGGTCAATCAGCGCTCTCTGAATCGCAATCGCTGCGATATCCGGACAGTTCCAGGATTCGCGGCCAACCGAAACTCAACCGAGGAGGTTTTTCATGCAAGAATGGTTTTCCAGCGCCCAGGAACTGGCCATCCTTTACGGCATTCGGATCCTGGCGGCCATTGTCGTACTGATCGTGGGGCGCTGGGTCGCCCAGGGTATTCGCCGGCTCGTGGAACGGCTGATGGAAAGAGGCCGCCTGGATACCACCATCGTCAAATTCACCGGCAACCTGACGTATATCGCCCTGCTAGCCTTCACCATCCTGGCCGCCCTGAACCAGCTCGGGATTCAAACCACTTCGTTTATCGCCGTTCTCGGCGCCGCCGGCCTGGCCATCGGCCTGGCCCTGCAAGGCTCCCTGTCCAATTTTGCCGCCGGGTTTTTGATGATCCTCTTCCGCCCCTTCCGGGTGGGCGATTACATCGAAGCCGCCGGTACGGCCGGCACGGTGGAGGAGATCCAGATCTTCACCACCACCCTCTGCACCCCGGACCACAAGCTGGTCATCGTGCCCAATGCCAAGCTCACCGCGGACAACATCGTCAACTGGTCAGCCAAGGGGACCCGTCGCGTGGACATGGTCTTCGGCATCGGCTACGGCGATGACATCGACCGGGCCAGGGAGGTGATCACGTCCATCATCAACGCCGACCCGCGGGTGCTCAAGAATCCGGCACCGTTGATCGCCGTCTACCAGCTAGGCCAAAGCAGCGTCGATTTCGTGGCCCGCCCCTGGGTCAAATCGGGCGATTACTGGGATTTCTGGTTCGAGACCACCGAGAAGGTAAAGAAGGCCTTCGACGCCGCCGGGATCAGCATCCCCTTCCCGCAGCAGGACGTGCACCTCTACCAGCACCGAGATTGAGCCTATCGGCAAACGAGAAAAAGAATCACCGCACCGCAGCTCTCTGTGCCACCGGGATCCATGGTGTCCACGTTGTCCACTGCGGTGATTTTTTACCCGCTCTTCAAACTTTCCTCAGCCCGGGGCTTTCGTGACGGCGGGACGGGAGCGGTCCCCTTGGGGCCGATCTTGTCCCTGGCGGTCCGCCGTCATCCGCGCATCAACCAGATCGCCACCTGGAAGTAGATCGCGATGCCGACCGCGTCGATGATCGTGGCGATGAACGGTCCGGCGGTGAGCGCCGGATCGAACTTTAGTTTCTTCAGCAGCAGTGGAAGCAGCGAACCCACCAAGTTGGCGGTCAAGAGGGTGACCACCAGGGCCATTCCCACGATATAACCCAGCAGCAGATTCTCTTCCTGCCAAAAAACGCGCAACAAGGCCATCCCCCCCAGGGCCAGCCCCAGGGCCAAGCCCATGAGCAGCTCCCTGGAAAACACCCGGGGAAAATCCCGCGGTCGGATTTCTCCCAGCGCCAGCGCCCGCACCACCATGGTGGCCGACTGGGTGCCGGCGTTGCCGCTGGCACCAATGACCATGGGGATAAAGAAGGACAGCGCCACCATCTGGTGAAGAATGTCGGCATGATAAGCCATGACCGAAGTGGACAAAATCGAGGTGAACAACAAGATTGCCAGCCACCAGAAGCGGCTCCAAAACAGGCGCCCCAGCGGTCGGCGCAGGTATTCCTCCTCGAAAGGCAGCACCGCCGAAATGCGCTGGAAGTCCTCGGTGTTCTCCGCCTTGACGATGTCCATGGCATCGTCGAAGGTGACGATCCCCAGCAGGCGATTCTGGTGATCCACCACCGGCAGGGCGATGAAATCGTACTTGGTCAACTGCTGCACCGTGGTATCGAGGCTGGCATCGTGGAAAACGGAAATCACATCGGTGGTCATCACCTCGCAGAGGCGCTGGCGAGGTTTGGACATGATGAGATGCCGCAGGCTGATCACCCCCAACAGATGGCGCTCGGCGTCCGTGATGTACACATAGTAGATGGTCTCCCGATTCGGCGCCTGGAGCCGCAACTGCGCCAATGCCTCACCCACGGTGATATCGGCGGACAGAAAGGCGTACTCGGTGGTCATCTCGGCGCCGGCGGTGCCCTCTTCGTATTTCCACAGCCGTTGGGTGGCATTGCGCTCTGCCTGGGCGATGAGGGGCATCAACCCTTCGCTCACCTCCGGATCAACCTTCTTGAGCAGGTCGACCCGGTCATCCGGCTCCATATGCTCGACAAGCTGGAGCATGCGCTTCACGGGGCCGGCCTCCAGGCAGGCTTTCTGGGTCTCCATGGATAGTCGGCTGAAAGTTTCGCCAGCCACCGAATTGCCGATTTTCAGCAGGATGTCCACCAGCTCGTTCGGGTCGAGTCCGGCCTGTTCGAGGAGGTCGGCGATGTCCGAAGGATGCCGTTGGCGCAGCGCTTCGATGTCCCCCATCAAAGGATGGGCCTCCGCTTCAGTGACGGATTCGGCGGGCGTACAGGCGTTGGGGCAGGGTGCACAGGTCACAGGCACCTCCTTTCCGCAAGGATCTCCATTGCTGGAAACCGTTGCGGCCGGAGGCGCCCGATTTCTCAGCGAATGGAAAGGGGCGCTGCGGGGGCCGGCCCGAATGGTTTCCGGGCAATGGCAAGCCAAGTGTTCAACGGAACCGGGTCATCCGGTTCATTCATTGGAGGATGGGGACTCGTTCCAGGGTCTCCGTCCATCGAGGGTCCTTCCTTTGCTGTCAGGTTCGTTTTTCGTCCGGCCGGGGCCAGGCAAAGCAGCCGTCGGACCAGGGCAACCTCCCATTAGGGCGGTGCACTTTACCCCCAGCCGGCGGTTTCTGTCAAGGGTCCAGCTGGCTCGGGACACCGCTGGTCCATGGTCCGCTAACGCCGCCTGGCGCTCATTTGCCGCCGTTCGGCGGACAACTCTTCCAACAGGGCTTTCAGGGTCCAGGTTTCCGAGGTCGGGGTCAGGGCGGCCCACATGCAAGACTGCATGCCGGTCTTCTTGGAGACGTTCATCAGGTTGTGCAACTCGTTTTCAGTAATTCCGGCCACGATCACGGTCCGCTTGAGGGCCGATCCGGCGCCGAAACCGGTGTCGGCCGGCCGCCGGAAAAGTTCCCCGATCTTGACCCCTGCATCCTCGACATCGGCCCACACCACGGGCACATCGGTGAGGCCGGCGAGATCCAGTATCTTCTTGAACTTGGGCTGGGCCTCGCGGCCGAATCCGCACAGGACCAACTTTCGCGGACCGTACAAGGCCTCATCGGAGTGGGTGAGCTTTTCGAAGCGTGCCTCGGCCATCGACTACCTCCTTTTCGCTCGCCATGGGCAATGGTTTAAGGGGAGCGTCATCGGTTATCCGTTGCAGGTTATCCGTGAAAGACTTTTCTTGGATCGGATGTGGCTTCTTGTTGACTGATTCCCTTTCTTTGGCGGTGACAGAACCCGATGCACCCCGTCATCTCGGCATGCTTGCGGGAGCCGGGATACTGGCGACAGATCTCGGGCCGGATCTCGTGAATCCGGCAGCCAAAGCGTCCTGGGGCGTCCTTTACCAGCCAGGGACACCCGTCGGCAAAACGGCTGGTGAGCGGATCGACCCACAGGCGGCAGGCCACCACCCTTCCGTCATGCCGGATTGGCGCGATCCAGTCCAGGATGTCCTTGCGCCCCAATGCCTCGAAACGCTCCCAGTCCGCCGCGGTGCCCCCGTTTTTGAAATCCAGCGTGCTGCAGCACCGGCCGCAGCGCTGGCAGACAAAATCCTCCATCCCCGTTTCCACCCACAACCCGGGGGTTCCATCCGTTTCACCCGTCACGGTCCGGCCGCGAAACACCTGATAGCAGATGGCGGCCAGGCGTTCCAGCGGCAACGGTGCTTCCTGGAGCCGGGCCACCAGCCGTTCACCGAGTTGCCGGCCATCGAGGCGTTTCGGAGATCCGCGGGCACCGATGCGCAGCCACAATTCATCTCTGGTGGCGCCCGACGTCACCAGGGCCTGGTTCCCGAAAACCAGGGGGACAAGATTGCAAAAAAGCTCGATCTGCGGTGCGTATTGGGCGAAGTCGATGCCAATGGCCGCCAGGGCCTCGGCAGGGGTCAGGAATATTTTTTCCGGCTGGCGCGCCGGCTGTTCGGGGAGGATCTTTTCTCGTTGATGTTTCGATCCGGTCATGGCGCTCATCTTTCCTCTGTTGATGTGCGCAAACTGATCAATGGACATTACTGCCAACAAATCATTGCATTCGCATTATTATTTTTGCAGATATATCCTTTATAAAATAAAATGCAATCCCTTCTTAAAAAACAAACCGGCTTCAGATGACGGCGTCTGAAGCCGGTTTGCCGGCAGTATGATTACAACTGCCAGGAGGTATTTTAAATGGTTGAAGCAAATCACGTGCCATAAAAATCATTTTTGTCTTCTCGCCTATCGATCCGGAATCTTCCTCACATCGATGCCGTACTTGCGGATCCGGTTCCAGACCGTGGTGCGCGTGACCCCGAGGAGCGCCGCGGCCCGGGTCTGGTTGCCGCCGGTGGCCCGCAGGGCGTCGATGAGGGCCTGACGTTCGCCTTGGGCGTCCGCCATGGCCGGCGCGGTGGAGGCCGAACGCCCGATGGCCGGCGGCGCCTGCAAACTCGGTAGGTGATGGATATCGATGACGCCGCCGTCGGTGATGATGGCGGCGTATTCGAGCACGCTCTTCAGCTCGCGCACGTTGCCCGGCCAGTGGTGGTTCATCAGCCCCTCCATGGCCTGGCGCGTCATTCCCGAAAGGCTCTTGCCGGCGCGGCGGCGCACCCCGGGCAGAAAATACTCCACCAGCAACGGGATGTCGTCGCGTCGCTGTCGCAGCGGCGGCAGGTGGATGGGGATCACATTGATGCGGTAGAAGAAGTCTTCGCGAAAACGCCCCTCGGCGATGGCCCGGTGCAGGTCCTGGTGGGTGGCGCTGATGATGCGCACGTTGACCTTCACCGGGGCATGGTCGCCGACCCTTTCAAAGCGCCCGGTCTCCAGGACCCGCAGCAGCTTGACCTGCAGGGCGAGGGGCATGTCCCCGATCTCGTCCAGGAAGATGTCCCCGCCGTCGGCGGCCTCGAAGCGCCCGGTGCGATGCCGGTAGGCGCCGGTGAAGGCGCCGCGGATGTGGCCGAAGAGTTCGCTTTCCAGCAGCGCTTCGTTGAGGGCCGCGCAGTTGAGTTGCATGAAGGGGCCCTCGCGCCGCGGCCCGAGGCGGTGAATCGCATTGGCCACCATCTCCTTGCCGGTGCCGCTCTCGCCGAAAATGATCACCGGCGCGCTGCTCGAGGCCGCTCTCCGGATCACGTCGAAAACCCGCTGCATGGCCACCGAGCGGCCCACCAGGCCGTGAAAATCCCCCCCATCGTCGAGCTGGCGTGCCAGCCGGTCCACCTCCTGCCCCAGCCGGTCCACCTCCGACATGTCGGTGAGGGTCTCCACGGCCCCCAGGGGGCGCCCTTCGTCGTCCACGAGCAAGGTGGCGTTCTTGACCACCGCCACCAAGCGGCCGTCCTTGGTGCGCAGGTGACAGTGGCAGCGCACATCCTGGCAGTTGTCAAACAGGGCGCACCAGGCCATGTCGCTGCCGTTGATCATCTTGTCGCAACCGTCGCACTCGAGCACCGTGCACGGCCGGCCCACCATCTCTTCAGCCGAGTAGCCGGTGATGCGCTCAAAGGCGCGGTTGACGGAAATCACCGTGCCATCGGTACCGATGATCATCAGCCCGTCGTTCATCGTGTTGACGATGCGCTTCCAGTAGCGGTTGATCCGCGCTTCGCTCATTGCTTGTACGCCTTATGAGTGTTTAAACGTTTAAACGATCCTTTAACTACAACAGCGGCCGTCCTTTGACAATGGCTGGCCTGAGCATATTTGAATCCGTTATCATTTCAAGCGGTTGATTCGAGGGAAATCCGATCTGAGCGGCGGCACGGAGCTTGCTATGGGCTCTAGATGGACGGCATGCAAGGGAGGCGATTGTTTTGCGTGCATCGCACCAACTCAACCTGGTGGGGGTCGGGTGGCCGATCTGCCTGTTGCAATACCAGCAGCGGCTCTCCCGTCTTGCGCCCGGGGAAGTGCTGAAAGTGCAGCTCGAAGACCCCGAGGTGGCCGCCACCATCCTCCAGTTGGCCCGGCGTCAGCGCAATCGCATCCTCGGCGAGCATCGGGAAGGCAAAGTCATGTGGATCACGGTTCAACGACACAAGGAGTGCCCATGAAGCTGACAAGACGCGGGTTTTTCAAGATCGCGGGGGCTACCGGGGCCGCGGCGGCAACGAATCGATCCGCCCCGGCCGGCGCATCGGCCCCACCGGATGATCCCTACGGCTGCCTGGTGGACCTGACCCGCTGCATCGGCTGCCGCAAATGCGAAGAGGCCTGCAACCGGGTCAACGGTCTGCCGCCGCCCGAGGAGCCCTTCGAGGACCCCACCGTCCTGAACCGCCTGCGCCGGCCCGACGAGAAGGCCTTCACGGTGGTCAACCGCTACTTTCCCGGCCAATTGGACGCCAGCAACCAACTGGTGCCCACCTTCGTCAAGATCCAGTGCATGCACTGCCAGGAGCCGGCCTGCGCATCGGCCTGCATCGTCGGCGCCTTGACCAAGAAGGAAAACGGCACGGTCCACTACGATGTCACCAAGTGCATCGGTTGCCGCTACTGCATGGTGGCCTGCCCCTTCGAGATCCCGGCCTACGAGTACCATGACCCCATCACCCCCCGGGTGATGAAGTGCACCTTCTGCTTCGAGCGCATCAGCAAGGAGGGGGGCCTGCCGGGCTGCGCCGAGATCTGCCCCACCGAGGCCATCACCTTCGGTCGACGCCAGACCCTGCTCAAGGTGGCCAAGGACCGGATACGGGACAACCCGGCACGTTATATCGACCGCATCTACGGTGAGAAGGAGGTGGGGGGAACGAGCTGGATGTACATTTCGGCGGTGCCCTTCGAGAAGCTCGGTTTCATCGACGTGCCCAACGAGCCGACCCCCAAACTGGCCGAGACGATTCAGCACACCCTCTTTTCCTACCTCTGGTCGCCCATCGTGCTCTACGGCCTGCTGGGGGGGATCATGTGGACCTCGCACAAGAACCGGGCCGAGGACGAAGACGAGGAAGGAGACCGCCGATGACCCATCATCCCTATCCGCTCAAGACCCGCTTCTGGACACCCGGGGTCGTGGTACTGGCCGTGCTGATGGCCGCCGGCGCCCTGACCATCCTGGCCCGCTTCATCGGCGGCATCGGCTACGTGTCCAACCTGTCCACGGCCCGCCCCTGGGGGCTGTGGATCGGGGTGGATGTCGCCTCGGGAGTCGCCCTGGCCGCCGGCGGGTTCACCACCGCCTTCCTGGCGCACATCGTGGGCCGGCACTACTACGAGCCAGTGGTGCGCCCGGCCCTGCTCACCGCCATGCTCGGTTACACCTTCGTCGTGCTGGGCCTGCTCATCGACATCGGCCGCTCCTGGGCCATCTGGAAGCCGATGATCTTCTGGAACTTCGACTCGGTGCTCTTCGAAGTGGCCATGTGCGTGATGTTCTACCTCAACGTGCTCTACATCGAGTTCGTGCCGGTGGTGGTGGAACAGTTCAAGGGCCGCGTCAACCTGCCCGGCCCCCTGGCGGGGCTCAACGGCCCGGCGGAATCCCTGCTGGGCCTGGCCGACCGCGTTCTGGGCAAGATCATGTGGGTCTTCGTCATCGCCGGGGTGGTGCTCTCGTGCATGCACCAGTCGAGCCTCGGCTCGCTGATGCTGGTGGCCCCCACCAAGGTTCATCCCCTCTGGTACACCCCGATCCTGCCCCTGCTCTTTCTCACTTCGGCCATCGCGGTGGGCTACCCCATGGTGGTCTTCGAGACCACCATCGCCACCAGTTCGTTCAAGCTCGACGGGGAGATGCGCGTCCTGGGGCCGTTGACCCGCATCACCATCTGGCTGCTGGGCCTCTACATGGCACTGAAGATCGGTGACATGGTGGTGCGCGGCACCTGGGTCTACCTGCTGGACGGCACGGCCCAGACCAACGCCTTCCTGGCCGAGATGATCCTGGGGGTCATCGCCCCCTGGCTGATGCTGCTTTCGGACAAGGTGCGCCACAACCGGCGGGCCCTGTTCGCCGCCTGTGCCATGATCGTGGGCGGCGTGCTGCTCAACCGGATCAACGTCTTCGTGGTGGCCTACAAGCCGCCGGTGAGCGAAGCCAACTATTTTCCAGCCGTGGGCGAAATCCTCATCACCGTGGGGCTGATCGCCACCTTGATGTTCATCTACCGTTTTCTCGTGACTCATCTGCCGGTTCTTTCCGCGCCGGCCCGGGAGGTGTCTTCATGATCAGAGCGTTTTCACCCGGCGCACCGGTGCGCATCCTGGTGGCACTAATGGTGCTGGTATGGGCCGCTCCGGCGTTGGCGGCCGAAACTCCGGACACCGACGAGCTGACGCTCAACCCCGAATGGCGGGCCCCGGACCAGGAAACGGCCCGGGAGCGGGCCAAGGAGGTGGTGCCCTTCATCGAAGCGGTGGTGGACGAGTGCCAGCTCTGCCGCCAGCAACGGCTGCGCGACGTGGGGCTGGGGGTCAAGGACATCACCCACAGCTACTTCCTGCTGGACAGCCCCATCATCAAGCAGCGCGAAGACTACTACGGCCCGGTGCGCTTCATGCACACCAAGCACGCCGCCGCGATCCAGGACTGCGCGGTGTGTCACCACGCCAGGCCGGCGGACAAGGCGGCCAAGGAAACCGTGCGCTGCAGCGCCTGCCACCAGGAATCGTTTCGCGGCGACCACCCGGATCGCCTTGGACTCAAGGCGGCCTATCACCAGCAGTGCATCGATTGTCACCGCAACGAGGCCAAAGGACCGGTGGACTGCGTCGGCTGCCACCCCAAAAACGTGCCGGACCACAAGGAACTGGTGAAACTGCCGGCCGATCCCGAACCCTGGGACGTGACGGCCGAATGCCTCCGCTGCCACCCGGGCGCCGGCGAGGACATGCTTCTCACCGCCCACTGGCTCTGGAAGGGGCATTCCGCCTACACCCTCGACCACCAAAAGAAGGTGATGCACGGCAAGGGGACCACCGCCATCAACAACTTCTGAATGAGCCCCATCAGCAACGAGGCTCGTTGCACAAGCTGCCACGCCGGATACGGATGGAAAGACAACTCCTTCGATTTCACCGATGCCACCCGCATCGACTGCCTGATCTGTCACGACACCACGGGAACCTATAAAAAAGCCCCGCCGGGGGCCGGTATGCCCGATCCCAAGGTGGACCTGGTCCGGGTGGCCCAGAATGTGGGGCACAGCTCCCGCAAGACTTGCGGGGAATGCCACTTCAACGGCGGCGGCGCCGAGGCGGTGAAGCACTCGGACCTCTCCCGCCAGCTCCTGCAGCCCGACCGGGCCTGCGACGTGCACATGGGCGGCTACGACATGCAGTGCAGTGAATGTCATACCACCCGCAACCACCGCATTCCCGGTCGCTCATCGTCGGTGCCGGTGGTGGAGGGCGCCCTGAACTGCGAGGACTGCCACGGCGCAAAGCCCCACTACGGCAACGACATCATGGACCACCATCTCAACAAGCACTGCGAAAACATCGGTTGCAACACCTGCCACTCGCCGGTGTATGCCAAGTGCAAGCCCACCAAGGTCTGGTGGGACTGGTCCAAGGCTGGTGATCTCAAGCGCAAGCCCAAGAAGGACAAGTATGGGATGGGCGATTATGATCCCATGAAGGGAGAATTCATCTGGGCCGAATCGGCCAAGCCGGTCTATCGCTGGCACGGCGGGTTCTACAAACGGGTTTTTCTGGGCGATTCCATCGATATCCACGCACCGGTGACCAATATTGCCGAACCGGTGGGCTCCATCAGGGATCCCAACTCAAGGATTGAGCCGTTCAAGATCATGAAGGGGGTCCAACCGGTGGACGCCAAGTACGGCTACCTACTGGTGCCCCACCTCTTTCCCCGGGACAAGGATGACACCACGGCCTACTGGAAAAACTACGACTGGCAGAAGGCCATCACCGACGGCATGGAAGCCGCTGGTATGCCGTACAGCGGCGACTACAAGTGGGTGGAAACCTGGATGTTCTGGGGCGTCGACCACGAGGTGATGCCCGCCGAGATGGCCCTGTCCTGCGTCCAGTGCCACGATAGCCTGGCCGGCGAGCGCACCTGCGACCGGTGCCACCAGGACAGCCGCGAGGTGGATTTCAAGAAACTGGCCCACAAAGGAACCGACTTTTCCTGGATGGTCGAACAAGGCCGCGACGTGAGTCACCTGATCAACACCACCGACTACATCGACTTCAAGGCCCTGGGCTACGAGGGGGATCCCATCCTCCACGGCGGCCGGTTCAAAAAACTGCCCATGGGGTACAAGCCCGCCGGGCAATAGGTCGAATCTGACACCCGAGAAAAAAGGGGCCGCCTCCGGATGGAGGCGGCCCCTTTTCTTTTCGCTGCCCATCACATGATTGAACTCAACGGGCGCGTCAGCGAGCGGGTGGGGTGCTTTGTCGGACGGGCCGATCTACTTTGAAAAGTATTTTACGCCCTCAATATTTTGAAAATCCGCATCTTGTGTCCAAATGAGGCACTCGTATGCGCGGGCCCAGACCTGTGTATGAACAACACCTTGCAATCCGTCCCGGCATCAGATATGGCGCAGTGCATCGAAGAATGCTCCTTCAAACGCTTCGGCAAACGCACGCCCGACAAGGTGATGCCCTGAAAAGCACCTACACCGGAAATACCCGGATCTGCTTCTGCCTCCTGCTGATCCTTCTCCTCGGCGCCTGCGCCGGCGGCTCGCCCGGAATGATCCGCGACCTGGTGGAGCTGCCCCAGGACGCCGGTCACTACCTGCAAGACACGCCGCCGAGATTCATCGCCCCGGCACAACAGGCCGAGCGGTACAAGGATTTCAGGGGCCATTTTTTCGCCCCCTGGCATCGCGACAGCCCGCGGCACACGGCGCGGCAGGTATTTTCCGGTTTCCAACGCTACGCGGCGCGCCCCCTCTACGGGGAAACCAACCTCCCCCTGCCTTTGGACTGGATCGAGGCCATGGCACGCCGCGCCCACCGATCCGCCTACCCGTGTCTGCACCGGCCCGCCATCGCGGTGGTCCATGCATCCATGCGGGTGTTTCCCACCCACAAGCCGGTGTTTGACAACCCGGCCATGCCGGGCCGGGGCTTTCCCTTCGACCGGATGCAAAACTCCCTGGTGCCCGCCGGAACGCCGCTGCTGGTGACCCATGAAAGCCGAGACGGGCAGTGGGCCCTGGTGGAAACCGACTGGGCCGCCGGTTGGGTCCGGTGGCCGGAGATCGCCTTGGTGGACGAAGAGTTCATCGCCGCCTACACCGCCGCGGCCCTGGCCGGATTTTGGGCCGACGATGTGCCGGTGACGGGCCTGGACGGCCGGTTCCTGGTTTCCGGGCGGGTGGGCATGGCCCTTCCCCTGGCCCCCGAACAGGAAGCGGTGGACGGTTGCAAGCTGCAAGTGCCGGTGCGCGACCATCTGGGCCGTGCCCGCCTCATCAAGGCCACGGCACCGAAAAAGGCCGTCCATCCCCTGCCGTTTCCCGCCACCCGCGAAAACGCTGCGCGCCTTCTCAATGCCTTGATGGGCAAAAACTACGGCTGGGGCGGGCTTTACGAAAACCGCGACTGCTCGGCCCTGATCCAGGACGTGATGGCCGCCTTCGGCCGCTGGCTGCCGCGCAACTCCAGGGATCAGGCCGCCGCGGGCCGGTGGATTTCTTTCCAGGGGCTCAATCGCCGGCAGCGGGAACGGCTGATCCGGGAGACGGGCAAACCGTTGTTGACCCTCTTTTACATGCCCGGCCACGTCATGTTATATATTGGCCAGGATCCGGGCACCGGGCGTTCCGTGGTCTGTCATGCCATGTGGGGGATCAGAACCGTTCGCCTTTTCGAGAAAGGTGCCGGTCGTTGGGTCATCGGCAAAACGGTGGTCACTTCCCTTGGGCCGGGCAGGGAATTTTTCCCCTACGGCTGGCCCGGCCGTCTGCTCATCGACAAGCTCACCGGCATGGCGCGGCTGGACGGAGGGCACGCAGGCGATTGCCACAAGGGAGAAACTTCTTGAAGGAAGGGGCAAATCATGTGGGTATTCACCAAGGACGGCTTTTTTACCGCGGTCTCTAGTCAGTGCCAAAAGGACGAACTCATGATCAAGGCCAACTCCCGGAAGGATCTGGAAAAATTATTGCTGAACATCACCGATCAGCCCCCCATTCAGGAGAGCCGGGAACCGGGCTATCGATTCCACCTCATTCTGCCGAAGACCTCGTGGATTCGATACCTGAGCGACTACGTAGAGCGTCTGGATTATGAAACCGTCCGCGACAACATCGTCACCCGCAACGACACTGCCCGACACGAAGCCTATCAGGCGGTCTGGACCACCATGCACAACTGGATGGGGCGCGAAGCCCTGAGCCGCGACGACATGTAAAGAGCGAAAGAATGGTGGCACTTCACCCTGTTGAACGAGCCCTATCCGGATACCTACCTTGACTTCCCTGTCCGCTAAATCGAAAGAAAGCATCGCCGTTCTGTGCATGATCTGGATGGCATTGGTGGCCACCTCCTTCACTTGGACGTATCACCTGAGAAAGCAGGAACAGCAGGCCATCGGGTTCCATACCGCCAAGAGCTTTTTTGAACAGATCCTCGTCACCCGCTCATGGAGCGCCCGTTTCGGGGGGGTCTATGTTCCCATCACCGATACCACCCAGCCCAACCCCTACCTGGACGATCCCCTGAAGGTCATCCATGCCAGGGAGGGATTTTCTCTGACCAAGATCAATCCTTCCTACATGACCCGTCAGATTTCCGACCTCACCATGCAGCGGGATGAAGTGCGGTTTGACCTGACTGGCTTCAAGCCCCTCCGCCCCCAAAACAGCCCCACGCCGATGCAAAAAGAGGCGCTGGAGCAATTCAAGGCGGGCGTGAAGGAAGTCGGTCGGATCATCCAAAGCCCACAAGGGCAAGACACTTTTTTTTACATGGCGCCCCTGAAGGCGGAAAAAGACTGCCTCACCTGCCATGCCGGGCAGGGCTTCCGGGAAGGAGAGATCATGGGCGGCATCAGCGTGACCCTCCCGCACATGCCCAAAATTTCATCGGTGGCCTTGGCGGTGGGCCACGGCCTCATCGGGGGGCTGGGGCTGGCGGGCATCCTCTTTTTTGGCGCATCCCTCAACAGGGCCTATCAAAAGCTGAGGGACCAAGCCATCATCGATGCCCTGACCGGCATCCCCAACCGGCGCCATCTGGAAGACCGTCTTGCCTCGGAATTCGATCGCAGCAAGAGGGAGAGATCCCCGCTGTCACTGATCATGGTGGATGTGGACCGCTTCAAGGACTTTAACGACTTCTACGGGCACCGGCCGGGGGACGAATGCCTGCAGAGAATCGCCCAGGCCATGCAAGCCGCGATCAATCGCCCCGGGGACTTTTGCGCCCGCTACGGCGGGGAGGAATTCGTCGTCCTGCTGCCCCAGACCGCATCGGTGGGAGCGCTTTCGGTGGCCGAACGGATCCGTTTGGCCATCGCCGGCCTGGAAATTCCCCATGAGGCATCTTCCCACGCAAAAGTGGTCACCGCCAGCCTCGGGGTGGCCACCCGCGATGAAAGCAACGCCGTCCTCTCCTCGGAGGATCTGATCAAAAAAGCCGACGCGGCTTTGTACCGTGCCAAACAGGCGGGGCGAAACCGCGTGGTGGGAGCGGATGACAGGGAGATCGTGCCCCTGCATCCCGCCGGCGTCCCGCGTTAGGATAAACACCGGACCCGCCGGCGCTCAACCTTGGAAACTGGGGGCGCCGGCCGTTGATTCGGCATGTTGGACCATCAGCAGTCGATGCACCGTGTTGGCCAGTACCGGCGCTTCGGCCTCCAGCCGCACCAGGGCCTCGGGGGTCAAAAGACCAAGCACCACCTGGGACCGGGCCACATACAGGCTGCTGGAACGCCAGTTGGCATAAACGGCCATTTCGGCGAAAAGGGTGCCCGGGCCCAGTTCCCTCACACGGGTGCGCCCACCGTCCTTCGCCTCGATTTCCTCGGCCACCACCCCGCCCCGCACCAAGTAGAGTCCTTCGGCCTCACCGCCGCCGGCCAGCACCACCTCGTCCTTGGCATAGCGCCTGTCCTCCAGATAACCGCCGAGACGCTCCATCAGCGCTTCCACCCGGGACTGCCACTCCAGCCGGCGCATCAGTTCGTCCGAAACGTCCTCCAGCAGGGTCTCGCGGGCCGTCTTGCCCGTCATTGAAGCCGAACGCAACAGCTGCTGCTCCTTTTCCAGCAGGCGGTCCTCGGCCCACTGCAGGGCCGATTCCCGGT
>JACDJB010000709.1_pt1 | contig 31186 bp, 28 predicted proteins | sample 7454121 | NCBI WGS metagenome assembly JACDJB01 (sample SAMN14253290, study PRJNA609438) | sludge metagenome | isolation source: sludge after 25d culture with pyrite | collected 2018-12-20
AGTTAACCCGGAATTAACACTACCCAGCCGGATTCAGAAATACCGCTAAAACTTTTAAAAAAAGAATCGCCCATGGACCTTCAAAAATCTATTATTCATAATTTGAAAATTTTTTCATCATAGAATTAACCGTTCAGCACTTCATGTATTTTCTCAAGTAAATATGTAAGGCTGATCGGTTTCCGGATAAATACATCCTTCTCTTCCGGCCTGGAGCCTCCGGTATGGAATGATCCATATAATCCTGACATGAAAATCACATTAACAACCAAACGTTTTTTAGTGGCCCGCGCGTTTGAAAATATCTTTTATTATGGTTGATAACGTCTTTAAATAGTGTTACTTTCTTTTTAGTGAAATATTTAACAAGATAAAGTGTTCCGAAAAAAAGTTTGCTCTGAGCACTATTTTAACATGATTTTAAAGATATATTTGACGTGGATATAAATCTAATATGCGCAGACGGCACTGCCGTCATCGATCAAAACAACAAAATCATCGCTTTTAATAAAGCGGCCGTCAGAATAACCGGTTTTACAGAAGAACAGGTCATTCTGCATGATTATAATATGCTGTTCAGTAATTCGAAAAAGGACAGCGATACCATCCGCCAGGCGTTAAAATCAGGTGAATCCTTTTCAAATCTTTCATTAAATCTTTCCCGCGCCGATGGGCAGCAAGTCAACGTTCTTTCTTCCATCACTCCCATCAAACGATCTACAAAAGAGATTGTAAGCGTGGTTTTTGTCTTTCGCGATACCAGAGAAATGACCAGGCTGGCAGAATCTGTTCAGGAAAAAGCCAAAGAAATTATCAACGAAAAAAATAAGCTGGAAGCGATATTTAACAGCCGGTCGGAGGGTACTTTTACTATTGACAACGACTGGACAATCACTTCTTTTAACCGATCGGCCGAAAAAATATCCGGCCATTCCAGAATGGAAGCAATCGGCAAAAAATGCTGGGAACTATTCTGCTCGGATCTATGCCACAATAATTGTCATATGGAAGCCACCATGAAGGGCAAGGAAGTCTCACCTGACCGTGAACTCTGTATTCTTCATAAGGACGGTCATCGGGTTCCGGTCCGTGTCAATTCGGCTCCGCTATTTAACGCGGATGGTGAATGTATCGGCGGAGTGGAAACCTTTAGTGATATCTCGGAACTGAAAAACTTGGCGAATCACCTAAAGGAACGCTACAGTTTTGAAAATCTGATTGGCCGCAGTAAGTCGATGCAAAAAATTTACGCCTTGTTAAAAAATGTCGCCCAGAGCGATACGACCGTCCTGATAACCGGGGAAAGCGGTACCGGCAAGGAGCTGGTCGCCAGGGCACTGCACCTGAACTGCGCTCGCCGATCAAAACCCTTTATGGCATTAAACTGCAGCGCTTTTGTCGAATCACTTCTTGAGAGCGAGTTGTTCGGCCATGAGAAAGGTTCCTTTACCGGCGCCACGCGAACCCGGGCGGGACATTTTGAACTGGCAAATAAAGGAACGCTTTTTCTGGATGAGATTGGCGATCTTTCCCCCGCTGTTCAGGTAAAATTGCTGCGCGTCCTGGAGACAAAACAGTTTGAACGCGTTGGCGGATCCAAACCAATTCAAATGGATGTGCGCATTCTTGCGGCAACCAATAAAAGCCTGTATGAAGAAGTCAAAAAGGGCAGGTTCAGGGAAGATCTGTATTACCGGCTGAATGTCATCAATATTCATATGCCCCCTCTTCGCGAAAGAATGGATGATTTGCCGCTGTTAGTGGATCATTTTCTGCATAAATTCAGCCAAAAATTCAATAAAGAAATAAATGATATCTCATCTAAGGCCTATCGCACTCTGATGGATTATCACTGGCCGGGTAATATCAGAGAACTCGAAAATGTACTCGAGCATGCCTTTGTAATGTGTCATGAGATATCCATCCAAAGCGAGCACTTGCCGGAATGGCTGATGGTTAAAAATCAAACGAATTTAGAAGCATCTGTGAAAGACAGAGAAAATCCTCTTGAAAATGCGGAGAGTTCAATGATTCAGCAAACATTGCTGCAATTTAATAACAACCGAGCGAGAACGGCAGAAGCGCTGAACATTGATAAAAGCACTCTTTGGAGAAAAATGAGGAAATACGGATTATTGGATTTATAAAAAAATATAGGATATCGGTTCAACGCCCTTCTTTTTCAATTGCAGAAATGCAATCCCCTGACTTTAAGAAAAGCAAAGCTGCAACAACCGGTTTTACTTCAAGTTTGTCTTAGATTTTGTTTTCATTGTAGTTACCTAGTGAATTTATTCTGGCAGCCTTTTTGATATCATTTAATCCGTAATGATTAATCAGTGATCGAGCCATCAGTCAACAGGCAGGATATCCGGAAAGCCGTTTGTGAAACGCAGAAACTTTTGGGTACAACCAGCGCGCGTATGCCGGAGATCTCTGTTGGCCTGGATATCATATTTTCCAAAACATTCAGGAGGGCAATTCATATAATGGCTGCCTTTGGACCGGTCCCTTCCAGGAGGCTGGGAAACAGTCTTGGCATAAATAATTTGTCTGTAAAAATTTGTACTTATTCCTGTACATATTGCCGGATCGGAAATTTAAAAAGGACTAAAAACCGGCGGTGCGCCTTTTTCAGCCCTCAGGATATCTTTGCCGATATACAGGATTTGATCATTAAAATAAAAGAAAATAATGGTGAGATTGATTATCTGACGTTTGTGGCTAACGGAGAACCCACCCTGGATCAGAATCTGGGGAGAATTTTAGACCTTATCAGATTTTTCAATGTCAAATTGGCGGTTATAACCAATGGTTCCCTCCTGTATAAACCGGAAGTGCGGGATGATTTATGTAAAGCGGATTGGGTATCTGTCAAAATTGATTCCGTTGATGAGAAAATCTGGCAAAAAATCAACAGACCCCACCATCACTTAAATCTACAAATGATCATGGATGGTCAACTGCGGTTTGCCGATGACTTTAAGGGTTGTTTAAATACCGAAACGATGCTGGTCGAGGGGATCAATACATCTTCAACCAGTGTTCAGCAAACAGCCGATTTTATATCCAGGCTAAAACCTGCCCACGCTTACATATCCGTTCCAATCCGGCCGCCAGTCGATGAAAATGTTGTACAACCCACAGAAGAAACGGTGAACCGGGTTTATCAAATTTTTCAGGATCGGATCAAAAATGTGGAATGTTTATTGGATTACGAGAACATTTCCTTTGGGACAACGGGGGATGTTGAAAAAGGCCTGTTAAATATTCTTGCGGTCCACCCTATGCGGATAGACGCGCTGATAAAATATCTGCATAAATCAAATTGCGATTGGAGCATGGTAGAAAAATTGATGGCGCGAAGACAAATTGTTCGCATTCAATATCAGGGTAATCTTTTCTACTTAAGGCAGATGAATAAATTCAGCGCAAAAAGTGAAGCCCTATTCTGATTTTTAAATAGACAGTTCTGGCAGAGTTTTACAAAACATACTAATCTGTATTACACATCTGTAATAATTGCTGTCGATAAGCCATCACATATAATAAATTAAAGCGTCTCAAATATTTCATACAAAATAATTGCACAAGCGCATTCGGCAATCTCCGTGAAATTGCAGTTTTGCAATAACCAACCTAAGAATCCTACTTTATTCATGTTGTTTTTTATATAGTTACAGGAAATTTTTTTCTGGCATTGTATTTGTCTTTTATGTGGGAAAAAGGCAGCAAAAAGTTAACAGAGGGGCACTTCCATGATGGCAGAAAGAACAGATGGGTCACAGGATAGCTGGCAGAATATTTTTTGGAAATCACACAAGTACAATGAACGCACCAAAATTAAAAGCGGAACCTATTTAAGATCATTCTGTCCACATTGCATCAAAGAGCTTACCAGTGGAAACAAACTCTTTTTAGAACTGATTAGCTTTTCGGGTGAGACCGGACAATTAGAACTCAGCCCGTATCTAAATTCCTTTGAACATTGCACAACCATAAAATTATCCGAACCAGGAGAAGCACAGGATTTAAGATGTCCCCACTGCCACAAATCTTTGGTGGTCACTGAACGAAAATGCGGAATATGCAAATCGAGCGCGGCAAGTTTTCTAATCGGCAGTCCCACTCTGAAAGTGCCTTTCTTTATTTGTACAAAGATTGGCTGCCATTGGCACGCGCTTTCACCGGAACATGAAAAATTAATTATGATAGAAGACAGCGATGAATGGTAATTTCTTAAAAAACAAAAAATTATTAGCATTGATACTTTTGACGGTCCTTGCTTTCATAATCGGCTTTATGGGGTATTTATCAACAGCCGAATCATCATCCGGGAATCGTTTCTTTATGCATAATAAAGGGGGCGATGTCCTTTTTGAACATAGTCAACATCAGCAAACTGTGGAAAATTGCGCCGGATGCCATCATGAAATTCTCAGCGCGGATGAACGTGTAGAGTGTAATGAATGTCATGATGACATGGAAGCGGAATATTTTACGCACGCTGATTTAAAGCAGGTGGAATCACATCAATGCGTCACCTGCCATAAGATCGATGAGACCAGGAATCCACAGAACTGTAAAGTCTGTCATTCTAAGAATCAGGATGAAGAAACCAAGGGCGTTGACTGCTTAAAATGCCATGAGGATCCTGAGTACAACGCCGATCTCTTAAGCCATGATGAATTTTGTGAAATCGAAGGACACGAATGTACCGGATGCCATAACCCGCAAAGTTCAGAAGGAGTTTACCATCAGCAGTGTAATGATTGTCACCGGCTGGAAAATGAAAATTATTTTTTTGAACCGGACGGCAGTGTTCGTTGTCAGACCTGTCATTTGAAATAATTCGGCAATAAAGGACCGCCGGTTGATCAGACAAAGAAAGTACTAATCTAATGAAAAGAATAAAGCAATTAATTAAACCACTTGGTTCTGTTCCGGTCTGCAAGGAATGGCAGACGGAAATAATGGAATTAGCGGACCCTGTTTATGTCATTATCCCCCTGGAGTACCCCGGACAGATATTTTACAAACCGCTTGTCAGTATCGGAGATCAGGTCCGCAGATATCAGGTGATCGGCAGGTCAAAACTGGGGCATTGCGTTCATAGTTCCATCAGTGGCATTGTAAAGGATATTCTGCCTGTCTGGACCGCCCGAATCTTTAATGTTCCCGCTGTTCTTATACAGAGAAACAATGTACCCGCTTTGACGCCGGAAGAAATTTCAGAACAATTTCAGCAGGACCACAGCACTTTATCAACCGTAAAAAGGCTAAAAGCGCTCGGCATTATTTCTCCCTGGACCACTCCCGGCCAGTTTCATCATGAAGAAGAAGATACTTTTCCGGAAGTACACACCATCGTTGTTAAGGGGGTAAATGAAGAACCGACTCATTTTGTCTGTGAATCATTGCTAAAAATGGAACGTGAAAAACTGATTCGCGGTTTTCAGCAATTGGCGAATTTTGCTCCCCGCGGGCGAATTATTCTAACCGTTCCGGATCATCTCACGACTTTCGCCCGGGACGCCTTCGGAAAATATGCCGAAATTTCCGGTTTATCGTCGGAATACAAGGACAGAATAGAACGAGTGGTTGTTCCGCGTCTGAGCGGCACGGATATAGCAAACACTGAACCTTACCGGGCGCGCGGAGTGGCGGTGATATCCTGCGAAAATCTGCTCAACCTGGTTGACGCGGTGGAGGATGGAATTCCATTTGTAGATAAATATTTGACTATCAGCGGCACTGAAATTGACCGGCCGTTTATTCTGAAGGTTCCGATTGGAACAACTCTTCGGCATGTAATGAAGTTCCTGCATCTGAACACACAAAACTATTCGAGAATCCTTGTAGGCGGGCCGATGAAGGGAATCGCGATGTATACCGACCTGACTCCCTTAACCAAAACCAGCCACGGAATGTATCTGATGAAGGAATCGGAGATCCCCCTTGAAGTAAACCTAACCTGTATCAACTGCGGCCGATGCACACGGGTATGTCCTTCCCGTTTGCAGGTACATTTAATCGGGCGGTACGCGGAACATAATATGTTCATCGACGCAATGGATTTCAATCCGCAGCTTTGTCACGAGTGTGGTTTGTGCGGATATGTTTGCCCCGCCCATCGGCCGCTGGTACAGCTTATAAAAATGACTAAAAAATATATTGGAAAACAGGATGAATATGTCCAACAAGTTGAATGTAGCAGCAAATCCCCATTGGAGAGATGGGAGCTCGATTTTCACAATGCAGATATTATGGCTGCTGGCGATGCTTCCGGCAGTAATCGCGAGCCTGCTCAAATCAGGGGATAGCGTACTATCAGTATTCGCGTTGAGTATCGCGTTTTCGGTTACGGTAGACGCGATTCTCAGCAGATTTTTTCCTTCCAAGGATGAAAGCGCCAATTGGAATCCGGTCACTTTCGCGGTTCTGTTGGCGCTTTTGATGCCGCATAACGCAACCTGGTGGATGATTCTGACGGGTTGTTTTATCATGATTGGAGGCAAGCGGTTGTTCGGCGGACTAGGCGGCTACCCGGTCCATCCCGTTTTACTGGCTTTTGCCATGATGCAGGTCTCCTGGCCCGCCCGCTTTGATTATAGTTCTTCACTTATCGGAATCGACTGGGGCGTAAAAATGATCGAACCTATGCGACTGGTAAAAACTCTGGGAACGGGAGCTGAATCGTTATTTTCATACCGTGATCTTTTCCTTGGGAATCAGGTAGCGGGGACCGGCAATGCCATGGTCGTGTGGCTGCTTGCAGGTGGAATTTTTCTGATCATTACCAGACAAATCACCTGGCATATTCCCGTTTCATTTCTTGCTGGGGTTTTGATTAACGGAGCGCTGTTACATGGATTGGATCCGGCACAATTCCCGGCTCCCCTTTTTCAGATTTTATCGGGAAGCGCCATCTTTGCCGCGTTTTTTCTGGCAACCGAATCCACAACGTCTCCGGTCAATCCAATACCAATGTTGTTATACGGCTTAATAGGCGGATTGCTATTGGTGTTGATCCGCGCATTTTCAATTTTTCATGACGGGGTTGCATTTACGATTCTGCTGATGAATCTCTGCAATCCGCTGCTTGATAAAATCACACCGGCAGTGATTGGCCTGGAGGTAGAAAAGCATGCGTGAAGTGTTAAAATTAGCTGTGATTTTGACGCTGATATGTGGCGTGTCAGCCGGAACGCTCGAGGCGGTCAGGAATAATCTTGCCCCCAAAATAGAAATGCAAAACGATCTGCATGTACGTGGGCCCGCGCTTTCCGCCCTTATGCAAAAACCGGCGGATCAGATGCTGAAAAATAAGATAATATTCAACTGGGAAGATCATCCATATCCGATATTTTTCAGCGGCGCCAACGGTAAAACAACGAAGCTGGCGATCGAGGACATCGGAAAAGGCGGATATGGCGGAAATATTGTACTGATGCTGGGTATCGATCTTGATTCAGATAAACTGCTGGGTGTAGAAATTATCAACCATTCTGAGACACCCGGGGTTGGTTCTCAGATCGAAAAATCGTCTTTCAAAAAACAGTGGAACAACTTATCCGCCGTCAATTCAATTAATTTAAAATCGGGCGGTGGCCAGGTTGATGGTATTTCGGGCGCTACTTATTCTTCATCGGCGATGATCAACGGTTCAAATTCAATCATAAATCTTTACAAAGAGAAGAAATCGGAAATTATGGATAAGATTTCCCAACAACAGGCAAGATCCGGAGAAATAAAATGACCGCTAATCAACAAAAATTTCTAAAAACCCTCGTTCATGGATTCTGGAAGGATTTGCCGCCATTCAGACTTGTACTGGGCCTGTGTCCGGCGCTTGCCGTGACCGCAAGCGCGGAGAACGGGTTAGGTATGGGCCTGGCGGCCACCTTCGTACTGATTTTCAGCAATATGGCAATATCATCACTGAGAAATTTTATACCTGGTAAAGTTCGAATAGCAGGTTACATCGTCATCATCGCGACACTGGTGGTCATTGTCGAAATGATCATGAAAGCGTATTTCTTTTCACTGTCGCAGCAGCTCGGGATATTTATTCCTCTAATCGTTGTGAATTGCATCATATTGGGCCGGGCCGAAGCCTTTGCGTCCAGAAACCCGGTTTACCTGTCCTTAGCGGACGGATTCAGTATCGGCATGGGATATACGATTTCTCTGACGACGGTAGGAATAATACGTGAATTATTTGGCGCGGGTACATTTTTCGGGATAAATGTGGTCTGGAAATCCTTTGAACCGTTTGAATTTATGGTAAAAGCGCCCGGCGCTTTCATTTGCCTTGGGATACTTCTTGGCCTGATGAACGCCTGGAGCAGAAAACGCGGCGAGACTTTTATTCAAGCTTAGGAGCGGGAATGGATCTTTTACTATTAGCAATCAGCGCGATTTTTGTAAATAATATTCTGCTTGCCCAGTATCTGGGAAACTGCCCGTTTTGCGGCGTATCAAAAAAACTGACCACCTCCCTGGGTATGGGAGCCGCTGTAATATTTGTGGCCGTTTTAGCTTCAATTTTTACCTGGACTATTTACCATTATATACTGCACCCGTTTAAACTGGAATACATCCAAACGCTGGTGTTTATTCTGGTTATTGCCGCGCTGGTTCAACTGGTTGAAATATTCCTAAAAAAACAAAGCAGAGCGATTTACAACGCGATGGGAATCTATTTACCATTGATTACAACAAATTGCGCCGTGATGGGTATAGCTCTCTTAAATATCAAACATGAATTTGGATTCTGGCAAATGGTGATATTCTCACTGGCCAGTTCGGTTGGCTTTTCTCTGGCGCTCATTTTATTCGCCGGTTTACGTGAAAGGCTTCTGATTTCACCGCTGCCTAAAGCAATGCAGGGTACTGCCGCCGCTCTGGTTACGGCAGGTATAATGTCGTTGGCATTTCTCGGTTTCTCCGGGATGGCAACATAAATTAAACGAATACACTTCCGGGAACGATTATGTTATCAGTATGGGTATTATCCGGGATCGGCCTGATTGCCGCTCTCTGTCTTGGAGTCGCCAGTCACATCTTTTATGTAAAGGATGATCCGCGGATCCAGGGGGTTTTAAATATTTTACCGGGCGCCAATTGCGGCGGTTGCGGCTTCGCCGGATGCAGCGCCTGCGCCGAGGCGATTGTAAAAGGAGAAGCGCAGGTCAATGCCTGTGTGGTCGGACAGACTGAAGTCGCAAATCAAATCGCCGCTTACCTGGGTATGTCCGTTGTGGAAAGTGAGCCTCATATCGCTAATCCGGATTGCCGGGGCGGAAACAGGGCTCTGACAAAATATGATTACCTGGGTTTTGACGACTGCAGAGCCGCGATGTTATTTTATCGGGGCCCCCGATATTGCGACCATGGCTGTATTGGCCTCGGCACATGTGTAAAAGCATGTAAATTCAACGCGATCACGATGGGTGAAGACGGACTACCGCATTTTAATCCTGACCGGTGCGTGGGATGCGGTGAATGTGTCCGGGCTTGTCCCAAGGGGATTATCGCCTTGATCTCAGAAAAAACAAAAATCCTGCACTGGAATCAGTACACGGAATGTCTGGCGCCATGCCGTCAAAAATGTCCCGCGCAGATCGACATCCCAAAATATATTCATTATATCAAAGAGGGTAAATATGCCGAGGCGCTTCTGACGATTAAGGAGCATAACCCACTTCCGCTGACCTGCGGACGTGTTTGTCCGGAGCCCTGCGCCCTGGCCTGTCGCCGTCAGATTAAAGATGAACCCGTGGCGATAAATTATTTAAAACGGTTTGTGGCCGATTGGGAAATGGATTCCGGTCGCCGTCTGACCATTCCGGTCGCGCCGGATACACAAAAAAGAGTTGCTGTGATCGGTAGCGGACCGGGTGGACTTTCAGCGGCCTATTATCTGCGCAGACTGGGACATCAGGTGGTCATTTTTGAGAAAATGGACAAACTGGGCGGTATGCTTCGTTACGGCATCCCGGAATACAGGCTGCCGAAAAAAATTCTGGACTGGGAAATCGAAGGTATTTTGAACTTAGGTATTGAGGTCAAAACCGGCGTTGAATTTGGCGTCGATATTAAAATGGAAGATATACGCAATCAAAAATTTGATTCCGTTTTTGTGGCGGTAGGCGCCTGGGGCGAACATCAGCTGAATATTGAAGGACATGACGCGAAGGGTGTTATCAGCGGAATTAAATTTTTGGAAAAGTTTCAAAATGGTGAGAATGTCTCAACAGGTAAACAGGTGATCATCATCGGAGGAGGCAATACGGCAATCGACGCCGCCAGAAGCAGCAAACGACTGGGCGCTGAGAATGTAACCATCGTTTACCGGCGTTCGCGGAATGAAATGCCTGCAAATCCGGCGGAAATCGTAGCCGCCGAAGAGGAAGGCATCTCTATCAGATTTTTATCTTCACCAAACCGGATTATTACTCAAAACGGCTCCGTGGAAGCGCTGGAGATAACACAAATGGAACTCGGCGAACCCGATCCGAGTGGAAGACGGCGTCCGGTCCCGATTGAGGGCTCAGAAGAGCTTATTGCATGTGATATGATCATCGAAGCCGTCGGGCAAAAACCTGATATAGAGTTGCTGAAGAATGACCCCGCGCTGAAAATGATAAACTTCACGCATTGGGATACGATTGAGGCAGAAGAATCGACATTACAGACAGATATACCCTATGTGTTCACGGGTGGGGATTGCTTTACCGGACCCGGTCTTGTGGTGGAAGCGATCGCGGCGGGACGATATGCCGCCCGTTCCATTCATTTTTACATGACAGATGGTAAAATTCCGCCAATCCAGGACAGGCAGAAAGACTTTATCCCCGAGTCATTGCAAAAGTCGATTACCGGTGTTGAAACAAAACCGCGTGTTTATGAACCTGTCGTAACACTGGAAGATCGACTGGGAACGTTTAAAGAAGTAGAGGGAACCATTGATGAAGAGGATGCCCGCTACGAGGCTACACGATGTTTAAATTGCGGTATCTATTGTTATGATCAGGATGAGGAAGAATCGGTAAAGGAAGAGGCGGTTGTTTAATATCATTCAAAGAAAGTAAACATTTTGATTATGAAACTCTTTAAAAACGCGGAATCACGTTTATCGTTAGTGTTATGGGCGATTGCTTTGCATTCATTTATGGTTGGTCTGGGATTGATTATGCAGCCACCGGTCATCATGAAATTGTTCGGATTTAAGTCCTGCGGTGAGCATTTTTTCCCGGCCCAGGGCGGTGTTTTTCACATCGTAATGGCCTTTGCCTATGCGATGGCTGCCGGAAATCTGCAAAAAAACAGGGCGCTGGTCATTTTCTCCATCGGCGTCAAAGCGGCGGCAACCGTTTTTCTATTGATTTACTTTTTTGTAATTGAGTCAATATGGATGGTTCTGCTATCAGGCATCGGTGACGGTATTATGTGCCTGTTAATCTATGTGACTTACATTGGCTGGATCAATGAACTCAATCGGAGTAATGACGCGTCCATATCACCGAACCTTATTACTTCGTGATAATATTAAACTGAGTATCTAAATTATAGAGATATGAAATGGATAAAAAATTACCTGGTATCGTAGTAACCGGCGCGTCGGGATTTGTCGGACGGCATTTTCTTGAAGCCGCGGCCGGAAAATACAGACTGTTCTGTTTGGCAAGACGTTCTCAAAAAGAGGCCGGAATACCGGCTTATGAAAATTTGCGCTGGTCCCAGGTGGATATCGCGGACTGGGATGGTCTTCGCGATGTGGTACGCTGCATCAAGTCCCATGGCGGCGCTGATTTTGTTCTGCATCTGGCGGGATACTATGATTTCAGCAATATGGAGAATCCTGAGTACGAACGGACCAACGTAAACGGAACACGTCATATTTTAAAGCTGGCGAAATTATTGGGTGTTCGACGGTTCATTTTCGCCAGTTCTCTCGCCGCCTGTGAATTTCCGTCACCGGGTACCGCGGTGACGGAAACAACCCCACCTTCAGCCCGCTTCCCTTACGCGTGGAGCAAAAGAATGGGTGAGAAGATGATCCATGATCACGCGGGATGGTTCCCTTCGACAATCGTCAGGATGGCCGCGGTTTACAGCGACTGGTGCGAGTATCCGCCTCTTTATGTGTTTCTAAGCACCTGGCTATCAAAAAAATGGAACGCGCGTATTCTCGGAGGCCATGGAGAGTCAGCCGTCACTTATATTCATATAAATGATTTGATCAAAATTTTTATGCGTCTGTTTAAATTAAGTGATGAATTACCCAGAATCTGTACCTTTAATGCCAGTCCCAGTCATTCCACATCGCACCTTGATCTTTTTAAGGCATCAACTCAATATTATTTCGGGCAGAGTGTTAAAGCTCTTTCGATGCCAAAAATTCTCGCGGTACCCGGAATGGCCGTTCGGCAACTTATCGGCCGACTTACCGGTCATGAACCTTTTGAAAGGTTGTGGATGGCAAAATATATTGACAAAAAACTGGAAGTAAATTCCGATGCCACATTTAAAGAACTGGATTGGAGGCCCACTCCCCGCTATGATTTAAAGAGAAGATTACTTTTTTTGATCGAGAATATGAAAAATCATACTGACGCCTGGCAGCTGCGCAATGAAGCGGCGTTAAACAGAGTCGTACAACGGCCAAATCTTACCATCTATAATTTCCTGGTTGAAGCCGGTGATACTTTGATTGACGAGATGATTGGCTTGATCCGTGAACCATCGAACAAAGACCGTTTCCTGCCATATAATGACATGGATGATGAGTCGTTAAGGTGGTACATCAGGCTGTTATATCAGTTAATCTATACAACGATTCGTACCAGGGATCGTAAGTTAATTCTCAATTACGCTCAGATTATTGCTTACCGGCGATTTTTTGAAGGATATGACCAGACCATAGTGATCGGACTGATTAATACATTTGGTGATGTCATATCCCGTTATCTGATGAACAGACAGGATCTGAAGGATTTGCGTCATAGAATATACGATAACGTTAATCTAACTTTTCAGATTGTCACCGATGAAATTGAAGATACCTATGACCGCTTAAAGAGCCAGTCACCCGAGCGGCTGGAAAGTCTTAAAGATCAGAACATACAGCTTCCAATAAGCAGTGGAGATCTGGAGAGAGTGATTCATCAGCTGGAGGATATCTGTCAGGATACGCAGGATGAACGTCTGCCGTTTGGCCCGCATCAGTTGACCGATCTCATTCATCCCAAATAATCACGGTGGATATAAGCGCTGGAATTTTTAAAGACAATTTGCAGCCATTCACCGTAAAGCGCGGTTAGGGTCACTAACGTGTTTTGTCTCAGTGTGCCGATCACCTTGCCATCGAATCCCGGCTTGCTGCGGACATTCAGGACAACCGTCCGGTCTTTTTGCTGTTGATATCCGGCCGGCCGCGAACGTTGAGCAGATTGACCGTCACTCTTCCCTGCATAAAGAGGCTCCTTTTTAGCATGAAAAAGATTTCGCTCGCACAGTTACGAAATGGTGAATGAAAAGTACTTCAAAGATTTATCTAAAAAAAAATGCCTGTTTATACCGGATAAGGATTAAACAGGCACCACGCTAAAGATTCTCTTGTTTTGTATTGCAAAGATGATGATAATAATGTCAAAGGCTGCCGGAGCAGCGGTGTTTGGAAAAAAGTTGTAATAAATATAAGTCCCGGTTTAGAAAATGGCAAAGACTAAGAAAAAAAGTTTGACATTTGTTAATGCGCTGAGCTCACTTTTTTCCGACTCATTTTTTTGAAATTTATACTACTTCCTTCTTTTTTAAACCAGCATGGACTGAATCTTTCAAAACATCTCGATCCTCATTTCATCCAATTACTATGAAATATTTCAAAGCTAATTCGGGTTATTAAAACTATATATCGCTTAACGACCGATTTATATTTAAAATTATTAATGAAACATTGTTTAACTCCGAGTGAACAATCTATAGCTCTTCACTAATCATTAGGAATCAATAAGGTTCAAAAAATGAATCCTTCAATTCATGGAAACGATCCCGCTATTTATGAGCAGCTTATCCAGTCAATGACGGTCGGAGTGATCGTACATGCCGATGATAGTCAAATAATCTCTGCCAATCCCGCCGCCGAGAAATTACTGGGTATATCCATTGATCAATTACAAGGCCGAAAATCAATCGATCCGAGATGGAAGGCCATTCATTTGGATGGTACGATTTCTCCTGGTGAAACTCACCCGGCTATGGTTGCATTAAAGACCGGTAAGCCGGTAACCGGGGTAATAATAGGGGTTTTTCACCCCAAACTAAATGAACACCGTTGGTTTGAAGTGGATGCTATTCCTTTGTTTAAGCATGGCCGGCCAAAGCCATATCAGGTTTTCACAACATTTAAAGATATCACAGGCCAAATTTATACCGAAAAGCAGTTAAGCAAATATCGTGAGGAACTGGAAGAATTAGTTGATGAGCGTACCGGTAAACTCAGGGAAAATGAGCGGGTATTATCGACCCTTATCTCTAATTTACCGGGTATGGTTTATAAGTGCCAAAACGATAAAAACTGGACAATGGAATTTATAAGCGACGGATGTAAAACGCTAACAGGCTATACGTCTGATGATATCATTCGTGACGGGAATATCGATTACAATCAAATTATTCATCCTGATGATCGAAATATGGTTTGGGACGAAATACAAACCGCGCTGGAGAACAAACAACCGTTTAAAATAATGTACCGGATCCTAACTAAATCCGGACGCTCCAAATGGGTTTTTGAGCAGGGGCAGGGTATTTATGGGCCCAATTTCGATGTTGTCCATATTGAGGGGTATATCAGTGACGCGACAGAGCGAAAGGAAATTGAAGACGCGGGAAAACTGGAACAGATTTGGCTTTTTATCCAAAATGAACTGCTGAATGAGATTTCCAAAGGTCTTAATAAACGACAAATTATCAATCAGACTGTTACACAGCTCAGCAACTTTTTCCCGCGCTATAGGATTACCTATTCCATTCTGGATAATGAAGGTATATTGAAAATTTTATATTCCACAGATCCTCCGGATATGATTGAATTGCAAGGACGTACATTTGACCTGAACCCGGCGCCGGTTTATCTCCGCGCGATAAAGGAAGGAACAACCACAATTATCGGTGATATTACCAGGGATCACAGGCTTGGAGCATTGGTGGCGGAATTAAAAAAAATAAACATACTTGCTATCATGGGTTTTCCTGTTGATCATTCTGAGAATATTCAGGGAATCTTGATATTTGGAGCATCAGAACCCATGGAATGGCCGGAGAGCGAGGTCAAACTCTTCAGAGATATTGCCGATTTTCTGTCCCTGGTAATAAAAAAAGTCCGCGCTGAGGAGAAACGAACCGAAGCGGAGAGAGTCCTCGGACTTGCCAAAGAAAGATATCAAAGTCTTTTTACAAACCTGCATGAAGGATTCGCGCTTTTAGAAACGGCTTATAGCGAGGAAAGACAGATTCAGGAATTGCGGGTACTGGAGGTAAATCCTGCGTTTGAAAGGATCTTAGGCCTTAAAAGAGAAAATGTTATCAGAGAAAATGTAAATGATCTCGTTTTGGATTCCGGTAAAAATTTTATACAAAAATTAATTAAGGTCGCGATGGAAGGCCAATCCATTCAGTTTCAGTATCATTTTGAAAAAATTAACGGATATTTTGAATTCCATGCCTACCAGCCTCAGGCAGGACTGGTCGCCATTTTGTTTTTTGATATTTCCGAGAGAAAAGCTCTGGAAGAACAGCTGCTGCAGGCACAAAAGCTTGAAGCGATTGGACTGCTGGCCGGAGGAATCGCCCATGATTTTAATAATCTGTTGACGGTCATCATGGGATACAGCAACATGCTGCTCACAATGACGATGGGAAAAGAGGATAATGCGCAGGTGAGAATGCTTACACAGATCCAGAAAGCCGGCGAAAAAGCTTCTTCATTAACCAATCAACTGCTGGCTTTCAGCAGAAAGCAGATTATTCAGCCGAAGATTCTGAACATCAACGAGATTATCAAAGATTCGGAAAAAATCCTGCGGCGTTTGATCGGAGAAGATATCGAGTTAAAAGCCAATTATGACAAATTATTATCATCCGTAAAAGCAGACCCCGGACAGATAAACCAGATTATCATGAATCTGGCGGTGAATGCCAGAGACGCGATGCCTATGGGAGGAAGACTTTCGATTGAGACAAAAAATATCCATCTCGATGATGAGTATGTAACGCATCATCTATCGGTGAAACCCGGTCAGTATGTCATGATCGCCATCAGCGACAACGGTAAGGGAATGAGTCCGGAGATAAAAGCGAAAATCTTCGAGCCCTTCTTCACTACCAAAGGCAAGGGTAAGGGTACAGGCCTGGGGCTCTCGACGGTGTATGGGATAGTAAAGCAGAGCGGCGGCGATATCTGGGTTTACAGTGAACCTGATAAGGGTACTTCCTTTAAAATATATTTACCGGTTTTCCAGGGAACTGAGCGCATTGCGGATGAAATATCCGTCACGCCCCGATCACTGACCGGGACTGAGACCATATTAATCGTCGAAGATGACAGCGCTTTAAGAGAACTGACCAAATTGACGCTAACAGGCTATGGATATAAAATTCTTGAAGCATCCAAAGGATCTGAAGCGCTCGAGATCTGCAAAAACAATCCGGGTGAAATAGATTTTCTGTTGACAGATGTGGTATTACCAAGGATGAGCGGCAAAGAAGCGGCTGATAAAATCGCTAAAATGTGTCCCGGAATAAAAATCCTGTTTATGTCCGGTTACACCGATGAGGCCATTGCCCGGCATGGGGTGCTTGAAGAAGGCATCAACCTGCTTCAGAAGCCATTTACCCCGCCTGTTTTGGCTCAGAAAGTGCGGGATGTACTGGATATGACATCTGATTGATATCATAATAACAATTATTCACTCTCCTGATTTCATACCATTATTCATAGGTCTTTTATGCATTTGTATGCATGAATGCGTCTAAAACACACCTGTCTTTTTTCTCATTTATTTCACCCTGGTCAATCTAATACAAGAGAGAAGCGCCATGGAATGGTTGGGAGTTCTGTGTTGTTAATAATTACGCCCCGGCGGCGGTGTTTATTCGGTTCCTTAAATATTCTTGCCAATGTACTCAGGACACGAAGTTCTTCACCCCTACTCTTAACTCTTACACTCTTAACAATATTTAACTGAACCAATACACCTTTTTCAAGTTATTATTTTCATTTGGAAATTTATAAAAAAATAATGCGTTTTGTCTCTAATAATTCACTATTTCTTATAGTACATATTTTTCTGGGGGGAACATTTATGTATCGCAATTATTTTTCTATCGGTTTGAGCGCTTTAGCCTTCATCTTTCTTTCAATATTAACGCAGAGTTGTGAATCTACTTCCGGTCAGAATAAAATGACCGTCGACGAACAGATTCAGCGCGGCAAATTTCTCATGACCGTCGGTGACTGCAATGTCTGTCATACACCAAAATTAATGACCGATAAGGGCCCGGTTCCGGATATGACACGGTTACTTTCGGGGCATCCTGCCGATTCCAAGCTGCCGGAACTCACTTCTGACCAGCTTGGTCCTGATAAATGGTTTTTATATAATGACAATTTATCCGCGTGGGTCGGACCCTGGGGGATCAGTTTTGCCAGCAATCTGACTCCCGACAAACAGACCGGTCTGGGTATGTGGACGGAAGAGATGTTCGTAAAAGCGTTCCGCACCGGTAAACACATGGGCGAAGGACGGCCGATTCTGCCGCCGATGCCGTGGGAAAACCTGGCGCTGCTGGAAGACCAGGATCTAAAGGCGATTTTTGCCTATCTGCAGTCTATCAAACCGGTAAAGAATCTTGTGCCGGGCCCTGTTCCGCCAAATGAAATTGCCGCGCGTTAAATCGTTTAAAAATGTTGAGAAAATCATCGATTTGTTAAAACAAAAAAAGCCGGGTGTTTGGCCCGGCTTCTTTTATTCATGTTCTTGTTCTAATTATTCCACGGTCTGGACGGCCGCTCCATGTTGCCCTTCATTCCGCCTCTTCCCATCCGGTCACCGCACATTCCGCCATGGCCTTTTCCTCTACCGGATAAAAGTTGAAGATCAAATTGTTTCTGCTGTTCGGGAGTCAGTAAACTCCTTACCGCTCTCTGATGACTCAAACGTTTGAGCTGCATTTTTTCTCTGATGGTGCTCATTTCGCCGGAAATTTTCTTTACTTTGCCTTCATTGAATTTCTCGGCGGTCATTTCCAGCCTCAATTCACCGCGAAGTTTATCCATTTCGTTGCGAAGCGGAAGCACTTCTTTCTCCATCTGCAGTCGCAAATCGGTAATCTTTGCTTGCTGTTCATCGGTTAAATCCAGCGCGGTCATACAATTTCCATTCATCTTTTGCCCCATGGGCCTTTGAGCGTAAACACTTCCCGCCAGAACAAGTATGCCGAGAAACAATGCCATTGTTAATTGTCGTCTCATTTCTTTCTCCTTTTGATTATTTATAATGTATCAGGTTTAACAACATTTATAGGTTCTCTGCGCCTCATATGCGGTCGATTCATGCCGGGTCCGGCCCGCATTATTGAGTTAAAAAACCGTAACTCCTGATCCGGATTTAAAAAACTTTTCGCGTCCGTGATCTTTATTATCGCTTTCTTACTGATTTCCAGTTTGATTTCCGATATTTTCTCCAAATTACGCTGAATCTTATCTTGCGGGATTGGATTTTGTTGGAGCATGGTCAATGTTTCCAATTCCAGATTAGCGATTTCCGTGTTCAGCTCTTTTGTTTCTTCCCTGAAACCATAAAGCAGATTTCTCAATTGTTCCCACTGTTCCTTGTCGAGCTTTGCTCCCGGCCTCTCGTCCATGCGGTTACGCGGCATCATTTTTTCATTGGGAGAAATGAACTGCAGAGGATCCGGACGGGTCATCCGCGTATAAAGAAAGCTCCCGATTGTGGCAAGATTTACAATAATCATAAATACCAGGGCGCCTACTAATAATTTAATCTTCATTGATCATCTCCCTGATTTGTCTGGATAACCGTTTCAAATTGATCCGCGATATTGTTCGGAGAAAACGCCTCATAATAGGCAAGCGCGATATCCGATTCATCTGTTGTAATGCCGGTTGTATCCGTCAATCCCGTTCCGAGAAAAATACCAATCCAGATCGCCGCTGCCGCCAAAGCGCCATTAAGACCCCAGTGAATAATTCTTCCGCGTAAACCGTTCTCCACGCGTGACCTTTTTTCCCGGGTCAACGCTTTAACACGCGCGGGCAGATAGGGATCAGGCGTCAAAACCGGGATATTCTTCGAAGCAGGACGCTGAAGCAGCGCAGACATTGTCATAAAATAATGGCTGCATGATTCGCATTTCTTTATATGGGATTCGATTTCCTGCTTCCGGATTTCTGAAAGATTTTGTTCCAGCCAATCCTGAAAAAATATTTTTACGTGCTTTTCCATTTCTTCTCTCTTGTCTCTTTATTTATTTAGACAAATCTGTTTCTAAAAACTTGCAAATTATTTTTAGCCCTTTAAATATGACCCGCTAAAGGCTCCAGTTTTTTTATCAACTGTTTGTTGGCCCGATGGATACGTGACTCAACCGCGCTCAGGCTAAGATCAAGTTTTTCCGCGATCTCTTTGTAACTCATATTTTCATAACGAAACAGAACAAGTGGCATACGGTATTTTACCGGAAGGTCCAGTATGGCGTTCCAGACAAAATTTTCCCGTTCGGACTTTTCCATCATTTGATCCGGGAGGATATTCTCGCTGGCACTATCGATTCCACCCTCCCGCAACAATTCGTCCACATTTTTATCAAGCAGACTGAACAGCTGCTGTCGTTTCATTTTCTTCAGATGGTTGAGAATATGATTTGTCGCGATACGGTAAATCCATGTATAGATATCAGACTTCTGCTGAAATGTATCAAGGCGCTCATAGACTTTCAGAAAAACATCCTGAGTCATATCACGGGCCGTATCTTCGCTTCCGGTCATTCGAAAGGCCAGATTCAGAATTCTTCCGCCGTAAGCCTGGTAAACCGAATCAAATGTGATGTCCTGCAACTTTTATCCCCGATAAGTGCGTGCTATTTATATTTTAGACAAATCAGATGTCAATTTCTTGCAAAAAAAAATATTGTATCGAAATCCTCACGGACAAATCCGGAATTATAAACTTTGATAATATTCTTCCGGTTTAGTATCTTGAACCATATCGCCTTTTACCGAACCCTCCGGTTATGAATCCGGCCGGCGATATCCTTGCCATTCCAACATGATGATTTTATACGGATATAAAATAGATCCATTTAAACCAAATCGGGAGGAATTGATTTGTCCGGTTCAAAAAATCATTACCAGAGTGATGTCATCATTATTGGAGGCGGTCTTGCCGGAATAGTGACCGCCTTTGACCTTCTTGATAAAAATCATAAAGTCCTGATTCTCGAAAGAGATACGGAAGATAAATTCGGCGGACTCGCGAAAGAATCGTTTGGCGGAGTGATGATGGTCGGCACGCCGTTGCAAAAGAAGGCGAAAATAAAGGATTCCCCGGAACTGGCGCTTTCCGACTGGCTGAGCTTCGCAAAATTCGGCGATGATGATGTATGGCCTCTTCGCTGGGCCGAGACTTATGTAAATACCTCCATCGAAATGATCTGGGATTGGCTGTCAAAACGCTCGGTTGAATTCCTTCCGGTGGTGAACTGGCCGGAGAGGGGGCTTTATCGTCCCGGTAATTCTGTCCCCCGCTGGCATATCGCGTGGGGAACGGGATTTGGCCTCGTGGAAGCGATTCTTGGGCACCTGAACAATCATCCAAACCGTAAAAACCTTGATATCCGCTTCGGTCACCGTGTAAATCAACTGGATTTTTCCGGTAAGTCGATTAGTGGATGTTCGGGTATTCTGGAAGCATCGGAAGGGGATTTTACGGCAGCGGCCGATTGCGTTGTTGTCGCTTCAGGCGGTATCTGCGGCGGCGATTTAAGCAAAGTCAGGGCAAATTGGTATAAGCCATGGGGTGATCCGCCACCGGTTCTTCTAAACGGCTCACATCCGTATGCCGATGGAATGCTGCATGATGCCGTCGAAAAAATCGGCGGAATCGTCACTCATCTCGATAAGCACTGGCATTATGCCGCCGGAATATATCATCCGAACTCTGAAAGGCCCCTGCACGGACTCAGCCTGGTGCCGCCTCGTTCCGCCTTGTGGATGAATGCCCGGGGAGAGCGCATCGGCCCGCAGCCGCTTGTCGGTTATACCGATACCCGTTTTCTGGTCGAGCAAATTTGTCAGCAGCCCGGTCAGTATTCATGGCAGGTCATGAACTGGAAAATTGCCATCAAAGAACTGAGTGTATCCGGAAGCGACTATATGACCGCGTTCAGGAACAAGAAAAAACTACGGGTAATACTTGATTTGCTCTTCGGAAACAAGGAACTCGTGCGGCGGCTGATCAAGGAATCCCACGATTTTGTTACGGCTAAATCTGTACCCGAACTCGCGAATAAAATGAATGAATTAAGCGGTGATCACCGGGTCAATCCCGAAGCGCTGGCGGCCGGAATTAAAGCATATGATGATCAGATAGACCGTGGTCCGGCGTTTTTTAATGATGATCAACTGCGCCGGATAGCCGGGTTCAGAACGTACAAGGGTGACAGAATGCGGATGTGCAAATTTCAGAAAATCAATGATCCCAAAGCCATGCCACTGATCGCCATTCGGGAATTTATATTAAGCAGGAAAAGTCTCGGTGGTATTCAGACGGATCTTCAAAGTCGTGTTCTGGATAAAAAAGGGAAAACCATTTCCGGATTGTACGCCGTCGGCGAAGCAGCCGGATTCGGCGGGGGAGGCATTCACGGATTCGGTTCACTTGAAGGAACATTTTTGGGAAGCTGTGTCCTAACGGGAAAAATAGCCGCAAAAGATATATCGGGAGGTCATCAATGAAAACCGCGTCTGAAGATAAAAAAGAAAAAACGATGAAAAAGACGGGGGCGTGGTTAGCCGTTTACGCGCTGGAACAGCTGCCGATCACTCATACATTCGGCATCCCCGGCGTACAAAATACGGAGCTGTACGACCAACTTAGCAAATCCAAAAAAATCACACCCGTTCTGGTAACACACGAAGGCGGTGGCGCGTTTATGGCCGACGCGATTAGCCGGACTACCGATTCGATCGGTACCATGCTCATCGTTCCCGCGGCCGGTGTGACCCATGCCATGAGCGGTATCGGTGAAGCGTATCTCGACGGTATCCCCATGCTGATCATCTCCGGTGGGATTCGCCGCGACATCAACAAATCCTATCAGCTCCATCAGTGGGATCAGCACGCGGTATTGGCCGGAATTACAAAAAAAACCTGGCTGGTGAAGAAACATGAGGAAATTATCCCAACTATTTTCGAAGCTTACAGGATTGCGGTGGCGGGTGAACCGGGACCGGTATTTGTGGAAATTCCCGTGGATATACAGTTATTCAAGGGCGAAGTGCGAAATCTGCCTGTTTTTGAAAAAAAGGGAAAAAATCCGGCGCCCGACATCGCCAAAATTCTGAAAGCCGCCGAATTGCTGAAAAACGCCGATAGACCGGGCATATTTGTGGGCTGGGGATGCCGCGAATCTTCAGAACAGCTGATCGAACTGGCCGAATTACTCAGCGCTCCGGTTTCCACAACACTCCAGGGATTCAGCGTCTTTCCCTCCAATCATTCCCTGCATACGGGAATGGGTTTTGGCCCAAGTTCCGTGCCGGCGGCGGAAAACGCGTTCAGGGAATGTGATTGCCTTCTGGCGGTCGGTGTGCGCTTCGGTGAAATTCCCACCGGCAGTTTTGGCGTTACCGTTCCGGAAGATCTGATTCATATCGATATCAATCCAAAGGTTTTTAATAAAAATTATCCCGCGAAAATTGCCATCGAAGCAGATGCGGCAGATGCTTTATCCGCTTTACTCAAAGTGTTGACAAAAAACGGTGTCGATCATATCCACGACGACAACGGCTTAAGAAAGCAAATCAGAGATGACAAGAAGAAATACCGTGAGGAATGGAAGAAGGAAAAAAATGACCGGGTCAATCCCGCGCTTTTCTTCGAAAAACTTCGGAAACATCTCGATGACAATGCGATCACCGTTGTGGACGACGGGAATCATACATTCCTGGCTGTCGAATTATTCGATTCGTACCACTCAAAGCACTTTATCTCTCCCACCGATTTTAACTGTATGGGTTACTGCGTTCCCGCCGCTATCGGCGCGAAACTGGCCAATCCGGACAACCAGGTGGTTGGTATTGTCGGTGACGGCGCGTTTCTTATGACCTGTATGGAAATTCTTACGGCGTCCACTCACAACGCGGGCGTAGTATATTTTGTATTCCACGATGGCGAACTTTCGCAGATTTCTCAGGGACAGGAAATTCCATACAATCGGAAAACCTGTACCATTCTTGGCGATATCAAGCTCGAGGGCGTGGCCATTGCCACCGGCGCGGCGTTTCTTGAACTGAAGTCAAATGAGGATCTGGAATCCGTTATTCCGGAAGCGTTGAATATCGCCGGTTCCGGTCAGCCCGTGATCGTGGATGTAAAAATTGATTATTCCCGCCGAACACGTTTCACGAAAGGAGTTGTCAGCACCGTGCTAAAGCGCTTCCCTCTTGGCGATAAATTCCGGTTTATCGGCCGGGCATTATGGCGAAAAATCCGGTAGGGGCGATGCATTCCATTCCAATAATATAAACATCATCAATTCTGCCAATCGAATGTACGGGCGATGCATTCCCTTCCATTACTATCAACGACATCAATTATACGGATATGAATGCATCGCCCCAACGAATGCCCCAACGATTGCCCCAACGCTACCACGAAAACCGAATCATTTGGCGCAATAACGCAAAATCTCCAATCAATCATTTACCGAAAAATCAATAAAATCCGCATAACACCCAAGGTACGGGCGATGCATTCCATTCCAATAATATAAACGACATCAATTCTGCCCATTTGAATGTACGGGCGATGCATTCCTTCCAATAATATATACGACATCAATTCTGCCCATTTGAAGGTACGGGCGATGCATTCTTTCCGATTATATCAACTACATCAATTATACGGATATGAATGCATCGCCCCAACGAATGCCCCGACGATTACCCCAAAAGAGAAAAGATATCCCTAAAGATATAACGTATCCTGACGATAAATTTAATTTACTTCCCGTGATGAGGATTTCACGCCACACGAGAGTACTTTTAATAAAAAGATTTAATATATATTTATATAAATTATTTTTCGAATAATACATAAAAATTGCGACGGAAAAATGACAAAGAAAAATTCTGATTACAGCCGGTATCAGCATCAGGTCGATTCAATGGAAAAATATCATCATCAGGAAAAATTAATCCCTTCACCAAACATTGCTTTAAATATCCTGCTCGGGATTGCGGTTTTATCTATTCTGGCCTTCGTCGGTCAATATAATTATTTGCTTTTTCACAGCACCGTTGAAATTTTCAGTGTGATCATGGCATCCGCTATTTTTATGCTGGCATGGAACTCCCGGAGATTTTTGGAGAATAATTTTCTCATTATTCTTGGATTTGCCTATCTGTTCATCGGGTTGATCGACATCATGCATCTGCTCTCTTACAAGGGCATGGGAGTATTCCCCGGAAATGATACCAATCTTCCTACACAGCTCTGGATCGGCGCCCGTTATTTTGAGAGTATTTGCCTTATTATGGCGCCTACTTTTATGGACCGGAATCTAAACCATAAATATCTGTTGACAGGATTCACAATTATCTCGATCGCCCTGGTTTTTTCAATCTTTAGCGGCGGATTTTTCCCTGATTGTTATATCGATGGCTCAGGATTAACCATCTTTAAAATAACCAGTGAATATATTATCTCGATATTTTTACTCATATCGGGCATTATCATTACAACACTCAGGAAGAAATTTGACAGGGATGTCTATATTCTTGTTTTAATATCCATAATACTCAGCATTCTGGCGGAGCTTTTTTTCACCCTTTATTTTAACGTGAACGATACGTCAAATCTTATCGGTCATTTGCTGAAAGTTCTGTCTTTCTTTCTGTTCTATAAAGCGATTATTGAAACCGGATTTAAAAGACCATTCACCCTGCTATTCAGAAATTTGAGTACCAGTCAGAAAAACCTGACTGAAATCAACACCCAACTGAATAAAGAAATTTCCGAAAGAATTAAGGCGGAAAAAGAAAAAGAAGATCTGATCGCGGAACTCCAGAAATCCATTTCTGAAATAAAAACCCTGAGAGGCATTCTTCCGATATGTTCCTACTGCAAAAAAATTCGTGACGATGAGGGATATTGGAATCAGGTCGAAGTTTATGTGAAACAGCATTCCGACGCCAGGTTCAGCCACGGCATCTGCCCGGACTGTATGGAAAAACACTATCCTGAATATATTATCCGCGAAGAAAAAGAGGATAAATAACCAAGGCCCGGGATTCGGAATCAGCGCCCATACACCCCGGCAATAATCCCACAACCTATGATTCATCAAGTCCGCTATTTATAAGCGCTAAACTTCTTTTGTTTACCGGATGAATGTTTGAGAAAAATATAACGCTCAAGTCATCGCCTGCCATGCCGATTGATGTAATTAATATTACTATGAAACCAATAATTAGGAGAATGTATATGCGTACAGGCCGATTGACTATTTTTCCGCTTCTGTTATTCATTTTCATTTTGATCGCGGGGTGTGATGATGATACCAATACACTCAGTCCGCAGTTTGAACCTGAAATTTCAAATATAACCGACGATTTTCAGTTTCAGGCAACCGCTTTAACAAATGTTTCCCAAACGCTGACTTACACCTGGAACAATACCGGAGTCTCGGCAAATATAAATCAATCCTGCAGTATGACCGGCGGATCCGCCGCGCTTACCATCAAAGATGCCGACGGAACCGTGGTGTTCAGCAGCGATTTAACCGAGAACGGCACTTTGGTGACATCTGACGGAACAGCCGGGAACTGGACAATAATCGTTGTGCTGACCAATGTGGACGGAACCCTGAATTTCCGGGCAGAGAAACGCACACCGTAGCATTCCGGAAGACGCCGGCACAGGTTAAGGTGTTCAATCCGTGAAGTGAAACCGCTACTAATTTAGATAAATCCGTTTTTTGGTCAAACAGGAAACGGGTAATACCGGGATATGGTGTTCTGAGAATTTTATTCAATTTTAAACCAGAAACACGCTTTATCCCGGTAATTTTTTTTGAGTACTCTCACTGTAAATAAAAAGGGACGATTATATCAGCCTACGATCTTCGCATTTTGATTTTTTCACGAATAAAAGAAGTTGTCGGAATCCCGGTAAGGCGCCCGTCTATACGATACAATCTGCAGTTGAAGGATGCCGGGCCTTCCAATCCATCAAGATCAATTCCGTCTATTTTTATAGTCGGCGATCCCATAAAACTTACTTCCTCCGCGTTTTCCGGAGATGTTACACGGATTAAACACAAATCCGCCTGAATATTTTCTTCCTTCAGAACCTCTCTGAGATTGTCAACCGTCTGCCGATATGACGGACAATGGTCAAAATAAAATATCTCGATTTTCATCTATATATCTTTCTACTAATGACACTATTTTGTGAAAACGCCCGCGGTATATTTGACGAATCTTCCCTTAGCGTTTTTCAACTCCCGTTGAATGAGTTTGCCTCAATTCTGATGATTCTTTTTCCCCGCGGCTTCTCGCCTCGCAGAGATCCTTCAGATTTTTGGCTGATTGCTTCATACTGTTTTTTACCTTATTCCTCATCATCAGATCAATAAACCATCCCAAAAGCGGTCTTCGGCGATAGTGGAACTCAACATGAAGCTCAGTTCCTTCTTTATGGGGTTTCAGATTGAAAAAGGTAGTCGCTTCCGGAAAAAACCGGTTATCGAGCATGCGTTCCGCGTATTCCCGGGAACCTTCATCGGCAATCATTTCTACCGCCTCAATTCTTGTCTTTCCCATTTCCAGATCGCAAACATGCACGGAACCGATACGCGGAACCGCCTCACCGTCAAACTGAATATTCCTTAAACCGTGCCTCCATATCGAACGGGCGTTCAGGTCAATAATCGCTTCATAAATAACCGCGACAGGAGCATCAATAGCAATATCTACGGAGACCGGATTTTCATATTTTTCAGCCGGTTTGTGTATATGAGGGGTTATTATTTCCGCCCGAAATGGCGTAAGGGTAATGTATTTATAGGGAACCTCCCCGATGTGTTCATATCCTGACTGCCCGGACCGCAAATCTGACCAGTCGAAGGCATCCAGGGATCCGGTCACCGCTTCGTGTTCAAAATAGGATTTGGTGATCAGTAGATATTCCTTCTCCGGAACATCATTTTTCATAATTCGATGGGCCAGGATGACATCTTTCCCCATTAATTGCTCCCGCTTTTTTATCCGGGAAATGCTTATTTCACCTGAATGAACGAAAAATTTTATCGTCAGTCCCGGCGCCGTTGAACAAGCTCCGCACCGGCAAACATTGTCCCGTTCAATTATTTTCAGGTAATTATGAAAATTGATAAACATTATTTTTACCTGAGCGGCAAGCTGCCGCGCGTCCGGAATCCTGCCCGTCAGATAAAACAAAACAGCGTCACCCTCAATTTCGGATACCTTCAGGTTGAGCTCATTGGATTCGATGATCACTTCAAGAAGTTCACTGATGATATGGCGGCTATGACGGATATCCGTATCGTTGATAAAGCGCGTAAAACCGCTGATATCCGGAATGAATATCAGCGCTTTTTGCGAATCGGCATTGTAATTTTTAGTTTTTCCCATAACATATTATGCCTTGACCGCTGCCGGTTTGAACGTTCTCCTATTCCTTAATCTTCTTTTCAATCAAAGAATCAAGACTGATTTTGCCCGGTCCGGTGATGAGAAGACTTGCCAGCATCAGCAAATAATAAAACGGAATCTCGAAACCGTTATTTCCCGCCGCGAAACCGTTCCCGATGTGCACGGTAAAAATGGCAACCAGCATGACGATCATCAGGGGAATTGTAATAATCCTTGTCCCAAGTCCTATAAAAAGCAAGATAAATCCCGCTGTTTCCGTGGCCGTGGCGAGATACGCGTTTAGTGCCGGGAAGGGGAAATTCATACTGGCAAACCACTGGGTGATCTGATCAATATTGCTTAATTTTTTTGTTGCCGGTTCGTAAAATCCATATGAAAGTATCAACCGGAATAATAACGGCGGCAGATCTTTTAAATTATTAAGTTTGTCTTTGACGGAAAGATACATTTCGATCATGTTCGTCTCCTCCTCATTATCTACTTATGTGACAGATCCATCTCTATTTAAATCCCAATATGATTCCCTGAGCGTACAGATCGTTCAAAAACGGAAGGCCAAGTTGTATTAATATCTGTTCATCAGTTATTTTTAGCTGTCTGCCCGTATCAAACAGAGCTTGTTTGGCGATTATTCCACCCTGCGACAATTTTTTGAACAACAGGGCAAATCCCGCTGAGAGCTCCATGAATCGTACTGTCAAATTCTGCTGTTCGCGAAAAACCAGCACATAATAATTGCCCTTATTGGCTTCAAGCTCCGCTGCCGGAAGTTTATGAACCGGGTATTCCAGATGAAGCAGCATATATTCGGGATTAATGATCAGCTCATCGGTAAGAAGATCACCGAGTTGTCTGTACTCCGGAATGACCTGATCCGGCATGGTGTGAACATGTATCTCAATCCATTCAAAATAGAGCAGATCATCCAGATATGGACGGTTTAGTTTTTCACTGTAATTATTTGACAGACAATATTCATAAAATTCAAAGGGCATCTTCCAGATTTGCGCCGATGACGCGTCATGATTCTGAAAAAAATCATTGACAAGCTGATCCCATACTTCATCTGCCAGGATTTGCCTTGTTAACGGATAGGCGCCTTCGAGAGTGCTGCCGATAACGTTGGATACCAACCGCCTGTAATGATGAAGTCGGTCTGTGCGCGCGCCCTCGATTGGTTTTAGTTCACCGGTTCGGCAATACACCGCAAGGGCGCTCTGAATCCGATGGGTTTCCTTACGCAAATACATATCGCTTTTCCCATTTTTTATCCATGATATTCTGCAGCCGGCCAAGTTCCTCCTGCAGTTCTTCAAACTCGGGGATATTATAATCCCGCTCGAGCAATACCGGAACCGGCCTGACATGGTCGATTGTCCATTCAAAAAGATCATAAACGGGGTCTATGATGGGCTGCCCGTGCGTATCGATGATTAAATCGGGACTAACCTGCTCATGACCGGCCATATGGATATAAACGACCTTCTCGAGGGGGAGCTGACCTAGAAATTTCTTCGCGTCGTATTGATGATTGAAGGCGTTTACATAAATATTATTCACATCAAGCAGCAGATTACAACCCGATTCTTCCACAATCGACCTGATGAAGGTCTCTTCAGCCATTTCCGCGGCTACCGGTGTATAATAGGATACATTTTCGATAGCGATGGGCCGTTCCAGAAAATCCTGGACCTGCCGGATTCTTTCCACGACATGGTGGACAGCATCCTCGCGGAACGGTATCGGCAACAGATCATACAAATGGGCATTATCGCATTTGCTGTAACTGAGATGTTCCGAATAGATTTGCACCGGGAATTCATTCAGAAACGCTTTCAGCTCTTTCAGAAAATTCCAGTCCAGCGGCTCCGGGCTTCCGATGGAAAGAGATAGCCCGTGACACAAAAGAGGGTATTTTTCCACTACGCCCCGGAGTTTTTTCTTCCAGAATCCTCCCATGCCCATCCAGTTTTCCGGCGCGAATTCCACAAAATTCGGTTTGTTGGTTTCCGCGTTTATCAGATCATCCGCCAGATCGCGGCGAAATCCTAATCCTGCACCGTGTATCATTGTTTTTCCTTATTATCTTTAACGAATAAAGGGGCAGGGATCGTTCCCGGCCCCTCCGGAGACCCCTTTAGAACCTGCCCGCCCTTTAGGGGCCAGCCAGTTCCTTTGGAGATCCAAATATTACCCGGCAAATTTATTGTCCGCATTTGCCTTCACCACACTTGGCTTCGGCCGCTTTTGAATCCATCGCCGTGGAATCCTTCACCGCTCCCGCTTTTTTGGCATCGGCTTTTGATTCACCGCATTTACCTTCACCGCACTTGGCTTCGGCCGCTTTTGAATCCATTGCCGAAGAATCCTTTACAGCTCCCGCTTTTTTGGCATCGGCTTTTGATTCGCCGCACTTACCTTCACCGCATTTTGCCTCAGCGGACTTGGAATCCTTTTTGGCGTCGGTTTTGGCTTCGCCCGCGCATTTCAATTCAGCCGGTCTTTTGGCGGCGGAATTCATGTTGCCTAACGCGCTTCGTACTTCAGCTCCCGATCCCAGGGGTGAGTATGAAAACACACCCGCGTCGGCAGTGCCCGCGCCCATGGTTGTTAACGCGCCGAGTATGATTGATCCGGTCGCCAATGAACTCATTTTGCCGCCTTTTGTTGACTTCTTCATGATAACTCTCCTGTTGGATTGTGATTAGTTGATTAATAGTTGAATTTGACTACTTAGACGAAGGGCGGGGAGAAACCTTACAGAAGTAAGAAGTAGGAAGGAGGAAGGAGGAAGGAAGATGTGGGAAGGAAGAAAAAAGACAAAAGATTTCAGGGTAGAGGCGCGGTATACTGCGCCTGAAGTATAAAAGTTAAGAATAGGCCCTTTCCCCCTGGGCAAAGGGGGACTAAGGGGGTTGTCCTCTTACTGATGCCTGAACTTTGACCTGTCCGCCTTTGGCGGATAATATGATTAAATGATTACATGATGAAGAACTAGCCATCATAGCTTATCATTTAATCGCAATATCATCAATCGGACATACCCAGGATTAAGAATCTTCCATCAGAGCCATCACGTAATCACACGAATCAAGGCTCAGACTGTTTTTGACTCTTTTTTCTTTTATCTTTTATCTTTTGTCTTTTTTCTTCTGTCTTCTCCTACTTTTTGAATGGCCAAAAAGCAGCAAAAAGCCC
>JACDJB010000710.1_pt1 | contig 31168 bp, 28 predicted proteins | sample 7454121 | NCBI WGS metagenome assembly JACDJB01 (sample SAMN14253290, study PRJNA609438) | sludge metagenome | isolation source: sludge after 25d culture with pyrite | collected 2018-12-20
GGGCAACCTGTGCGTGACGAGCAATGACCCGGACGCGGGTCCGGGCAACGGCACCGCGCTGGTGGTGGTGCCGGTGTCGCTGACGGTGGACGCGCCGCTGCCGCCGGAGATCTTCTCCGACGGGTTCGAGTAAGGCGCACCTCCCGCGCACCTGCGTCGCCGCTGAACCGGGCGGCGCAGGTGGGAAGTCAGGCAGCGCTTGCCTGACTCCGTGAACCTAGGACAAGGCCTCCCGCGCGGGAGGCCTTGTCGTCTGGGGGCGACCGGCCGGGCGCATGCGCGTGTTCATGGCATCATCCGCCCGATGGTGCGCACGGGTCTTCTGCTGCTGGTATTGGCTGCCGCCTGGCTCGCGGAAGGCGTGGCGCGGGCGCAGCCTGCGGTGGACGGCGAGATCCATCCCTTGCCCGAAGGCGCGGTCCTGTCCGGGGTCGTCACCGATGTGCGGCTGAAGGAAATCAGCGGTCTTGCGGTCTCACGCCGTCATCCGGGCATCGTCTGGATGCACAACGACAGCCACCAGCCGAGCGTGCTCTACGCGGTGGATGGGCACGGCAGCGTGCACGCGGCGCTGGAGCTGCCGGTGGAGGATCTGGACTGGGAAGACATGGCCAGCTTCGAGCACGCGGACCGGGCCTGGCTGCTGGTGGCCGATACCGGCGACAACGGCGGCCTGCGCCGCGAGCTGGCGCTGCACGTGCTCGAAGAGCCGGGGAGGCTGCAAGACGTGCGCATCGAATCGGTGCGCACGATCCGCTTCCGCTGGCCGGACGGCGCGCGCGACTGCGAGGCGGTGGCGGTGGACGCGGCGGAGGGCGCGATCTATCTCGTTTCCAAGAAGCGCGTGCCGCCCGAGCTGTTCCGCCTGCCGCTGTTTCCCGTGGATGCAGAGGCGCTGCAGGTGGCCGAGCCGCTCGGGACGCTGGCCGGCATCGTCCAGCCCAGCGCGGAAGATCGCGAGCGCAATCCGGTCTATGGCCGATACCGTGGCCAGATCACCGCCGCGGATATCCGTGCCGACGGTTCCGCCTTCGCGGTGATGAGCTACCTGCATCTCTACCTGTGGCCGCGCCACTCCGACGGCTGGGCGGTTGCGCTGCGCCAGCCGCCGGTGCGGCTCGACCTGCCGTGGATGGCGCAGGCCGAGGGCATGGGCTTCGAGGCCGATGGCACCGCGGTCTGGATCAGTTCCGAGCGCCTGCCGGCACCGCTGGTGCGCTACGCCGTGCCGCCGCTGGGCACCGTGGTCACATCGGAGGTCGACGCTCGTCTTGTGAAGTGATATCGAAGTGATATCATAATTTCCAACCAAGGAGAGCCCCATGCACGAGATCGCGAGAAAATCACTGCCCGGCATACCCGTTCTGCTGGCCCTGCTGGCCGCCCTGCTGGCCGTCGCCGCCCTGTTCGTGATGGGGCTGACCCAGGTCACCGTGTGGGTGATCGTGGCCGCGATCCTTGCGGGCGTGGTGCTGCTCGCCTGCCTCGGCGGTTTCTATACCATCGAGCCCAACCAGGCCGGCGTGCTGAGCCTGTTCGGCAAGTACGTGGGCACCGTCAAGGAATCCGGCCTGCGCTGGAACAACCCTTTCTTTTCGGCGAAGAAGGTGTCGCTGCGGGTGCGCAACTTCGAGAGCGGCAAGCTCAAGGTCAACGAGCTGGAAGGCAGCCCGATCGAGATCGCCGCGGTGATCGTGTGGCAGGTGGTGGATTCGGCCGAGGCCGTCTACAACGTCGACGACTACGAGAGCTACGTGCACATCCAGTCCGAGGCGGCGCTGCGCGCGATGGCGTCGAGCTATCCCTACGACCAGCACGACGGCAGCAGCATCGCGCTGCGCAGCCACCCGCAGGAAGTGTCCGAGCATCTCAAGGCGCAGATCGCCGAGCGCCTCGCGCGCGCCGGCGTGGACGTGATCGAAGCGCGCATCAGCCACCTGGCCTACGCCCCGGAAATCGCCCAGGCCATGCTCCAGCGGCAGCAGGCCGAGGCCGTGGTCGCGGCCCGCACCCGCATCGTCTACGGCGCGGTGAGCATGGTCGAAATGGCGCTCGATGAGCTGAAGAAGAACGGCGTGGTGGATCTGGACGAGGAGCGCCGCGCCGCGATGGTGAGCAACCTGCTGGTGGTGCTGTGCTCCGACCGCGCCGCCCAGCCGGTACTCAACACCGGCTCGCTGTATTGAGAGCCGGGATTGGGGATTCGGGATTCGCAAGAGCGCCCCCGCTCCAGCTCCGACGAATCCCGGGTCACAAATCTTCAACCGCGATGAAAGAGAAAAAAGCCTATCCGCTGCGTATCGATGCCAAGGTGCTGGAAGCGGCGCAGCGCTGGGCTGACGACGAGTTGCGCTCGTTGAACGCACAGATCGAATACGCATTGCGCGCGGCGCTGCGCCGGGCCGGGCGCCTGCCGCCCGCTGCGCCCGAAACCGAGCAAGGAGACGACGATGGCCAGTGAGCGCTGGGAGTACAAGGTGGTGACGGTCACCCCGAGCATCTGGGGCGAGTTCCGCCCCGACGAGGTGGCCGAACGGCTGAACATCGAAGGCGAGGCGCGTTGGGAGCTGGTCAATGCGCTGCTCTACGGCGTGGTGGTCACGCTGTTCCTGAAACGACCGCGCTGAGGAAGAACGCATGAATCGCAAACTCGTCATTGCCGTGCTCGCCATCGGCTCGCTGATCGGCGTCTACTTCAGCGCCGTCTGGCTGTTCGAGACCCTGCTGCTGCCGCCGGCGCAGAGTGCCCGGGCCGATCCGGAGCACCTGCGCATCGGCGAGGCCTTCCTCGACGATCTCGACGCCGGCCGTTTCGAGGACGCCCTCAAGCGCGGCACGCCGGAACTGCAGGAGGCGCTCGCCCAGGGCAAGCTCAAGGAAATCTGGGAGGCATTGCCGATCCAGCTTGGTTCACGCCAGTCGCGCAGCCCGCTGCGCGGGGAAACCGTATCCGGCACGCCGGTGGTTACCTCCACGCTGACCTTCGGACTGGTGGCGCTGGATGCGCGGATCGCGGTCGGTCCTGATGGTCGCATCGGCGGCTTCCGCCTGGTGCCGTCGAAGGGCGGTGCGCCGCCCGCCGCGCCTGCGCCGGTTTCCAGCGAGCGCTTCAGCGAGGCGGAGTTCCCGGTCGGGGAGGGCGATGTCACGCTCGGCGGCACGCTCACCCTGCCCAGGGGCGAGGGGCCGTTTCCCGCTGTCGTTCTGGTGCACGGTTCGGGCCCGCATGATCGCGACGAGACCATCGGCCCCAATCACCCCTTCCGTGACATCGCCCACGCGCTGGGCGAGCGCGGCGTGGCGGTGCTGCGCTACGACAAGCGCAGCAAGGCGCACCCGCAGGCGTTCGCCTCGGGCGATTTCACCGTGGATGATGAAACCGTCGATGACGCCGTGCGCGCGGTTTCGCTGCTGCGCGCCGCGCCCCGCATCGACCCGCAGCGGGTTTTCCTCGCCGGGCACAGCCTCGGCGCGATGGTGGCACCGCGCATCGCGCAGCGCGCGCCGGACCTGGCCGGGCTCATCCTGCTGGCGGCGCCGGCGCGCCCGCTCCATGACATCGTGGTCGAGCAGGTCCGCTACCTGGCCGAACTGGACGGAGAAGTCGGTTCGCACGAGCAGGCCGAGATCGACGCGATGGCGGTGAAAGCCTCCGCCGTTGCCAGCCTGTCCGGGGACGTTCCCGCCGCCGACACCCTGCTCGGCCTGCCGGCGCGGTACTGGATAGACCTGCGCGACTACGATCCGGTCGCGGTCGCCGCCACGCTGACCCAGCCGATCCTGCTGGTGCAGGGCGGGCGCGACTACCAGGTCAGCGTCGACGGGGACTTCGCGCGCTGGCATGCCGCCTTTGACGGCGACGAACGCGTGCAGTTCGCCCTGCATCCGGCGCTCAATCACCTGATGATTGCGGGTGAAGGACCATCTGGCCCGGCCGAGTACGCCACCGCGGGCCGCGTGGACGAGGCGGTGATCGACGATATCGCCACCTTTGTCGGCGGCGGTCCGTGATCCGGGATTTCGCGATCGTGCCGCCCCGCAAGTCGGCATTCGTGACGCTGGCGGTGCTGGCCCTTTTGCCGCTGCCCGTTTTTGCCGCCATCGCGGCGGTCCAGGGCGTGGGCGCGCTGCAGCCGGCATGGATCTTCGTGGTCATCAGCGCAGGCCTGGTCGCGTTCGTCGCGGTGATGTCCTGGAGCCTGCGGCGGATGCGCGTGCGCCTCGCGGACAAGCGGATCACGGTGCGCGCCAGCGGCTACCGTCGCCGCGTCGCGCTGTCGGCGCTGGATCTGGAGACGGCGCGCATTCTCGCGCTGGATCCTTCCAGCGAGTGGTGGCCGAGACTGCGGATGAACGGCATCGGCCTGCCCGGCGCGGCTGTCGGCCACTTTCGCGCCAGCCGCTGGCACCGCAAGCTGTTCTGCGCGCTGACCGACCGCAGCCGCGTGCTGGTGCTGCCCGAACGCGGTGCCGATCGCGCCCTGCTGCTCAGCGTGGAGAAGCCGCAGGCGCTGCTGGAGGCGCTGCGGCGCGGATGAGCTGCAGCGCGCTGCCGAGGTGCGCGGCGCGGTGATCCCGACGCCAATACGCGCCGGGCTACAATCGCGGGGTCTTCGTTGCCCGGACGGAAGTCCCATGCAAACCCTCTATCCCGCGATCGAGCCCTACGCCAGCGGCACCCTGCAGGTGTCCGAGCGCCATTGCCTCCACTATGAGGAATGCGGCAATCCCGCCGGCAAACCCGTGGTGCTGCTGCACGGCGGGCCGGGCGGCGGCTGCAGTCCGAAAATGCGGCGCTTCCACGACCCGGCGCGCTATCGCATCGTGCTGTTCGATCAGCGCGGCAGCGGGCGCTCCACGCCGCACGCCGATCTGGTGGACAACACCACCTGGGATCTGGTGGCCGACATCGATCGGCTGCGCGAACATCTGGGCATCGCGCGCTGGCAGGTGTTCGGCGGCTCCTGGGGTTCGACCCTGGCGCTGGCCTATGCGCAAAAGCATCCGGCGGCGGTGACCGAACTGGTGCTGCGCGGGATCTTCCTGCTGCGGCGCTGGGAGCTGGAATGGTTTTATCAGGAAGGCACCAGCCGCCTGTTTCCCGATGCCTGGGACGAGTATCTCGCCGCCATTCCCGCGGTCGAGCGTGGCGACCTGATCTCGGCCTACCACCGCCGCCTCACTTCGGACGATGCGGCGGTGCGGTTGGCCGCCGCGCGCGCCTGGTCGGTGTGGGAAGCCTCGTGCAGCTATCTGCACCAGGATCTCGCCTTCATCGATTCGCACCGCGGCGAAGACTTCGCGCTCGCCTTTGCCCGCATCGAGAGCCACTACTTCGTCAACGGCGGCTTCTTCGAGGAAGAAGGCCAGCTCCTGCGCGACGCCCACCGCCTGCACGGCATTCCCGGCACCATCGTGCAGGGGCGCTACGACGTGGTGTGTCCGATGCAGAGCGCCCTGGACCTGAAAAAGGCCTGGCCACAGGCCGACCTGGTGATCTGCCCGGCCTCGGGGCACTCGGCCTTCGAGCCGGAAATCACTGCGGCGCTGGTGCAAGCCACCAACGCCTACGCTGTCTGAGCGGGCGTCGCGCCTCGAATCACGCAGCGTGCGGCAGTGAAAAGCCCGCCGGGAGGCGGGCTTTTCACGTCGGCGCGGAAAATCGGAGCGGAAAGCTCAGGCCGCTTCCTTTATCGCCTTGCGCGGGCCGTTCAGCAGCGCCTGGCGGACCTGGGCGATGACCAGGTCCACCTCGCGCGAGGTGATCGCAAAATGCGGGGTGAAGCGCAGCGAATTCGCGCCGCCGTGGATCACGCCGATGCCGTTCTCGCGCATGTACTCCTCGATGCTGTCGGAGCCATAGCACTTGAACAGTGGCGAAAGCTCGCAGGAGAACAGCAGGCCCGTGCCCTGCACCTTGGTGATGAGCTCGGGCAGCTCGCGGCGCAGGGCTTCGAGCTTCTCCACGAATTCGCGGCCGCGCTCGGCGATGTTCTTGCGAATGGCGGGCGTCAGCTGCGCCATGACCGCGGCCGCCACATCCATCGCGCGCGGGTTGGTGGTCATGGTGTTGCCATAGACCCCGGTGCGATAGAGCGCGGCGGTCGGGCCGCTCGCGGCGAGCACGGAAAGCGGGTACTGGCCGGCGTTGAGCGCCTTGGAATAGGTTTCAAGATCCGGCGCGGGGAGCTTCTCGAAGCCGGGATAGTCCACCACCGACAGCACCCCGTGGGCGCGCAGGCCGGCCTGGATCGAATCGACCAGGAACAGGCTGCCGTGCGCGGCGGTGAGCTCGCGCGCGGCGGCGTAGAACTCCGGCGTGACGCCGCGGCCCGGGTCGCCTTCGCCCATCACCGGCTCCAGGAACATCGCCTCGATGAACCAGCCCTCCCGATCCGCCCTGGCGAACAGCTCGCGCAGCTGCGCCACGTCGTAGGGCTCGACGGTCAGCAGCGAGTCGTCGCCGCGGTAGCTGGCCAGGTTGGCCAGGTAGGCCTTGCGGGTGGAATCGGAATAGCGCGCCGGGCCTTCGGTGCGGCCGTGGAAGGCCCCTTTCACCGCGACGTGCTTGATCGTCTTGCCGGCGTGGCGCGCGCCCGGCTCGGTCTGCAGACGCGCGTTGATGTCGACGATACGGCAGGCCAGCGTCACCGATTCGGATCCCGAGTTCAGGCACATGAAGCGCTCGTAGGGACAGCCGTCGCTGCGGCGCTGGCCGATCTCGGCGCGCAGCGCGCGCGTGAGGCGCAGCTGCGAAAGGGAAGGCGTCATGATGTTGGCCATCGCCTGCGGCCGCGCCATCGCATCGAGCACCGCCGTCGGGGTGTGGCCGAAGCCGAGCATGCCGTAGCCGCCCGAATCGTGCAGCACCGCGCCCTTGAGGGTGACGACCCACGGCCCGCGCGCGGCCAGCGCGACGTAGGGATTGACCGCATCGGTCGCATAGAAGTTGACGAAACCCGCCTGCACCGTGGCGCACTGCGCGTCCTCGTCCATCGCGAGGATCTCGGGGAACTCGCCGCGCACCGCCTCGAACTGGGCGCGCGCCGCGTTGACCGCCTCGACCAGCTCGGGATAGTCGGCTGCCAGACCCAGCAGCTGCTCGTCGGACAGGCCGCGGGTGCGGACGGTACCGGGCTGGGTGCGCAGGTCGGAAAGGGCTTGGATCAGGTTCATGGTGCCTCCTCGCGGCAGGATCGGATGCGCAAACGAATGGCGCGAAGGGCATCGCGCTTCTCGTTTCCGTTTCATATCAGTCAATTGCGGAATTGTATCACTGCGTCGGGGCCGGCATAACCCCCGCCGCCGCGGGCGGGTGAGGCATCGGGCGGCGGTTTGTCCGCCCCGCCCGCGCGCCGGATAATGGGCGGCCCACCTGGGACGCTGCGCGTGAAGAAATCCGATTTCCGCTACGACCTGCCGACCGAGCTGATCGCCCAGCACCCGCTGGCGGCGCGTTCGGCCAGCCGCCTGCTGCTGCTGCCGCCCGCACCTGCACCGCTGGAAGACCGCGCCGTCCGCGACCTGCCGGCGCTGCTGGCCCCCGGCGATCTGCTGGTGTTCAACGATACCCGCGTCATCCCCGCGCGCCTGTTCGGGCGCAAGGCCACGGGCGGGCGGGTCGAGGTACTGGTGGAGCGCGTGCTGGACGGCAACGAGGCGCGCGCGCAGCTGGGCGTGAGCAAATCGCCCGCGGCGGGCAGCGAGCTGGTCCTGGATGACGGCACCCGCGTCGCCGTGCTCGGGCGCGAGGGCGAGTTCTACCGGCTGCGCTTCGAAAGCGACGAACCGCTGGAAAAGCTGCTGAAGCGCATCGGCCGGATGCCGCTGCCGCCGTACATGACGCGCGAACCGGACGCCGCCGACGCCGAGCGCTACCAGACCGTCTTCGCCCGCGCCCCCGGCGCGGTGGCGGCACCCACCGCCGGGCTGCATTTCGATGAGGCGCTGCTGGCGGCGCTGCGCGCGCGCGGCGTCGAATTCGGCCACATCACCTTGCACGTGGGGGCCGGCACCTTCCAGCCGATGCGCGCCGAGGAGTTCAAGGACCACGTGATGCACAGCGAATGGCTCAACGTGGGCGCGGCGCTGTGCGAGCGGATCCGCGCCGCGAAGGCGCGCGGCGGCCGCGTGGTGGCGGTGGGCACCACGGTGGTGCGCGCGCTGGAATCGAGCTTTCGCGACGGCGAGGTTCGCCCCTTCGCCGGAGACACGCGATTGTTCCTGTATCCCGGCAAGCGCATCCGCAGCGTCGATGCCCTGGTCACCAACTTCCACCTGCCCGAATCGACCCTGCTGATGCTGGTCAGCGCCTTCGCCGGCTACGAGCGGGTGATGGCGGCCTACGCCCACGCGGTGCGCGAGCGCTACCGCTTCTTCAGCTACGGGGATGCGATGCTGGTGTTTCCGGAGCGCAAGGGCGGGACGGGCGCAACTGCGCATGATTCCTGATTGCATTAAGATGCGCGGCTCCCGGCAACCTGCGGCCTGATCGCCGGGCCAGGACGTCCCGTCTTTTTCGGAAACCGCTCATGCACATTCCCGTACTTTCCCATCGCCTGCGTCTGGCCGCCGGGGCGGCCGCTGCGCTGCTGCTGGCCGCCTGCAGCAGCCCCGCGCCGGAACAGGCCGCCGCGCCGGCCTCGAAGGTCGAGCCCGCGGTGCCGAAAGCGGCCGCGGTGACGCTGTACACCACGCGCGAGCCGGGCCTGATCCAGCCGCTGCTGGACGCCTTTTCCCGCGAAACCGGCGTGGCGGTGGACACCGTGTTCGTGCGCGATGGTCTGCCCGAGCGGCTGCGCGCCGAGGGTGAGCGATCACCGGCCGATGTGCTGATGACGGTGGATACCGGCAACCTGCTGGACCTGGTCGAGAACGGTCATACCCAGGCCATCGAATCGGCGGCGCTGGACGCGGCGATTCCTGCCGGCCTGCGCGACGCGAACGGCCACTGGTATGCGCTGTCGCTGCGCGACCGCGTGCTGTATGCCGACAAGGATCTCGCGCTGGAGAGCTTCGCCTACGAGGATCTGGCGAAGCCCGAGTGGAAAGGCAGGGTCTGCATCCGCGCCGGCCAGCATCCCTACAACACCAGCCTGTTCGCCGCGATGGTCGCGCACGCGGGCGAAGCGGCTACCGAGGAGTGGCTGCGCGGGGTGAAGGCCAACCTGGCGCGCGCGGCGGCCGGCGGCGACCGCGAGGTGGCGCGCGACATCCTCGGCGGCATCTGCGACATCGGCATCGCCAACGCTTATTACGTGGGCCGGATGAAGCACAGCGAGGAGGGTTCCGAGCAGCGTGCCTGGGGCGATGCGATCAAGGTGATCCGCCCGGTGTTCGCCAGTGCGGCCGATGGCGGCACCCACGTCAACATCAGCGGCGCGGCGGTGGCGCGCCACGCGAAGAACCGCGCGGGCGCGGTGCGGCTGCTGGAATACCTGGTGTCCGACGCGGCCCAGAGCCTTTACGCCCAGGCCAACTACGAATACCCGGTGAAGCCCGGCGTGGCGCTGGATCCGGTGGTGGCGAGCTTCGGTGAACTGAAGATCGATCCGCTGCCGCTGGCCGAGGTGGTCAGGTACCGCAAGCGCGCCAGCGAGCTGGTGGATCGGGTCGGGTTCGACCAATAGGTTTCGCACAAGCTATACAAGTGCGTCATTCCGGCGTAAGCCGGAAAGACAGGTGTGGCGTGAACAGCCGAATCAAAGTTGTTTCAGCGTGACGACCGGCGAACGCCCATGGCGCGTAGCCGCGCTCGCCGTCGCCCTGCTGGTGCTGGTCCCCTTGCTGGCGTTGGCCTGGAACGCGGCGCAGGGCAGCGAGGGCCTGTGGTCGCATCTTGGCCGGTACGTGCTGCCGCGCGCCGGCCTCAACACGGTGCTGCTGCTGGCCGGCGTGGGCGGCATCGCGGCGGTGCTGGGTGCCGGCAGCGCCTGGCTGGTGAGCGCGCATGACTTTCCCGGCCGCGGCGTGCTGTCCTGGGCCCTGCTGCTGCCGCTGGCGATGCCGACCTACATCGTCGCCTATGCCTATCTCGACCTGCTGCATCCGCTCGGTCCGGTACAGGGCCTCCTGCGTGCGCTGCTGGGCATCGACAGCCCGCGTGACTTCCGTCTGCCCGACGTGCGCTCGCTGGGCGGCTGCATCGTGCTGCTGGGCTTCGTGCTCTATCCCTACGTCTACCTCACCACGCGCGCCATGTTCCTGACCCAGGCCGGCGGGCTGCTGGACGCGGCGCGCGCGCTGGGCGTGCCGCGCCGCGCGCTGTTCATTCGCGTGGCGCTGCCGCTGGCGCGCCCGGCGCTGGCGGTAGGCGTGGCGCTGGTGCTGCTGGAAACCCTCAACGACATCGGCGCCTCCGAGTTCCTCGGCGTACAGACGCTGACGGTGGCGGTGTACACGACGTGGATCACCCGCGGCGATCTGCCCGGCGCGGCGCAGATTGCGCTCGGCATGCTGCTGATTGTGACTCTGTTGGTGTGGCTGGAACGCCACGGCCGCCGCCGCCAGCGCTATGCCGCCGGGCAGCGCCCCCGGCCGATGCAGGCGCAGCGATTGCATGGCGTGGCGTCCGTCGTGGCGCTGGCGCTGGGCGCGATCCCGGTGCTGATCGGCTTTCTGCTGCCGGCGCTGTATCTGGCCGGATCGGGCATCGCCCGGCTGCACTCGCACGGCGTTTCACCGGCGCTGCGCGACAGCGCGTGGAACACCGTGATGGTGGCGGGCTGCGCCACGCTGGCGACCCTGCTGGCGGGTCTCGCGGTGGCCTGGGCCTTGCGCCTCGCGCAGGCGCGCAGGCGCACGCGGCTTGCGGGCGCGTGCCTGCGCGTGGCCAGCCTCGGCTATGCGGTGCCGGGCACGGTGCTGGCCATCGGCCTGCTCTCGCCGCTGGGCTGGGTGGACATCGGGATAGGCGAAGCGCTGCGGCCGTTCGGCGTCGAGCCGCGCCAGTGGCTGATGGGTTCCATGCTGGCGCTGGTGCTGGCGTATGTCCTGCGCTTCCTGGCCATCGCCATCGGCAGCATCGATGCGGGCCTGGCGCGAATCACGCCGTCGCTGGACCAGGCCGCGCGCTGTCTTGGGCAGAGCGCGGGCGGCACGCTGCGGCGCGTGCACCTGCCGCTGCTGAAGCCGGCGATGGCTGCGGCGGCGCTGCTGGTGTTCGTGGATGCGATGAAGGAGCTGCCCGCCACGCTGATGCTGCGCCCGGTCAACGTCGAGACGCTGGCGACCTGGCTCTATGCGGACGCGGCGCGTGGAGCCTATGAAGAAGGCGCGGTGGCGGCCTTCCTGATCATCCTGACCGGGCTGGTGCCGGTGGTGCTGCTGGCGCGCAGCGGGATGTCGCAGGAAACGCGCTGCGCAAACGCGAGCGCCGGAAGGGAGACGGCATGAGCCTGGAACTGCAGGGGATTTCCGTGGGTTATCCAACTGTCGGCGGGTGCTTGACGGTGGTCGATGGGCTGTCGCTGTCGCTGGAGCGCGGTGAGATCGGCAGCCTGCTGGGCACCTCGGGCTGCGGCAAGACGACGGTGCTGCGCGCCGTCGCCGGTTTCGAGCCGCTGCAGGCAGGGCGCATCGCGCTCGACGGGGTGACCGTAGCCGGACCGGACGGGCAGTGGCCGCCGGAGCGTCGCCGCGTGGGCATGGTGTTTCAGGATTACGCGCTGTTCCCGCATCTTTGCGTCGCGGCGAACGTGGCGTTCGGGCTGCGCGGCACCACGCGCGAGGCGCGCCAGGCGCGGGTGCGCGAGATGCTGGAGCGGGTCGGGCTCGCTGAGCTGGGCGGGCGCTTTCCGCACGAGCTGTCCGGCGGACAGCAGCAGCGCGTGGCGCTGGCGCGCGCGCTGGCTCCCGAGCCTTCCGTACTGCTGCTCGACGAGCCGTTCTCCAATCTCGACATCCACACCCGCGGCCGGCTCGCGTCGGACGTGCGCGACTTGCTGAAAGCCTCCGGCACCACCGCCCTGCTGGTCACCCACGATCAGGCCGAAGCCTTCGCCGTCGCCGACCGCATCGGGGTGATGGATCGCGGCCGCATCCTGCAGTGGGGCGATGCGGCGAGCCTGTACCACGCGCCGCAGGATCGCTTCGTCGCCGGCTTCATCGGGCGCGGCGCGCTGGTGGCGGCGGCCGCGCTCGGGCTGGAAGGCGGGGGCGAGGTGCTGGTGCGGCCCGAGCAGGTGCGCATCGACCCTGCCGCGCCGATACGGGTGCGACTGGTCGAGCGCATCTTCCACGGCCCGGAAACCCGCGCGGCGCTGGCGCTGCAGGACGGTGCGCGCATCGAGGCCGATCTGCCGCCCGATTCGGCGGCAGTCGTGGGCGACGAACTGGGGATATGGTTCTGCGGGGATGCGCAGCGCCGCTTTCGCGTCGAAGCCTGATTCGGTCCGTGATCAAGCGCGCCGCCGCTGCGGCCTGGAACCGCCTGTGAATCCAGGGACGCATCGACGAGGGCGGACGCGCGTGCAGCAATACGCGACAATAGCCGGCTCGCACGCAATCTCTTCCCCATGTCCCGACTCAGATTCCAGCTCCAGCGCAGCGACGGTGCCGCCCGCCGCGGGCGGCTGACGTTCCCGCGCGGCACGGTCGAAACGCCGGCCTTCATGCCGGTGGGCACCTACGGTTCGGTCAAGGGGATGACGCCGGATTCGATCAAGGCGATCGGCGCGCAGATCATCCTGGGCAACACCTTCCATCTGTATTTGCGCCCCGGCCTTGAGGTGATCTCCGCGCACGGCGGGCTGCACGGGTTCGCGCGCTGGGACGGGCCGATCCTGACCGACTCGGGCGGCTTCCAGGTGTTCTCGCTCGCGCACCGGCGCAAGATCACCGAGGCCGGCGTGGCGTTTTCCTCGCCGGTGGACGGGCGGCGCGTGTTCATCGGCCCGGAGGAGAGCATGCAGATCCAGCGCACGCTCGATTCGGACATCGTGATGATCTTCGACGAATGCACGCCCTACGCCGTGGACGGTGTGGTGACGAGCGAGAAGCGCGCGAAGGAGTCGATGGAGCTGAGCCTGCGCTGGGCCGCGCGCAGCCGCGCCGAGCATGATCGGCTGGGGAACGACGCGGCGCTGTTCGGCATCGTGCAGGGCCACGTCCATCCGGAACTGCGCAGCCGCTCGGCCGAGGGTCTGATGCGGATCGGCTTCGACGGCTACGCCGTCGGGGGCCTGGCCGTGGGCGAGCCGGAGCACGAGCGCAACGCGATGCTCGAGCACACCTGCCCGCTATTGCCGGAGGATCGTCCGCGTTACCTCATGGGCGTGGGCCGACCGCAGGACATCGTCGAGGCGGTGCGGCGCGGCATCGACATGTTCGACTGCGTGATGCCTACGCGCAATGCGCGCAATGGCCACTATTTCACCCGCTTCGGCACGGTGCGCATCCGCAACGCGAAGTACGAGAAGGACTTGCGCCCGATCGATCCGGAGTGCGCCTGCTACGCCTGCGCCGGCGGCTTCACCCGCGCCTACCTGCGTCACCTCGACCGCTGCAACGAGATGCTGGGACCGATGCTCGCCACCATCCACAACCTGCACTATTACCAGGAGCTGATGGCCGGCATCCGCGCGGCGATCGAGCAGGGGCGCTTCGAGGCCTTCGCGCAGGCGTTCTACGCGCGGCTGGCCGAAGGAGAAGACTGAAGAAATGTCGCGCCGGAAACGACACGCGGGCCAGTGGCCCGCGTGCGTTGTGCGTTGAGGCGATGGGCCGAAGCGCTCAGGCCAGGCCCTCGGCCTTGAGCGCGGCCTGGACGCCGGCATCCGCTTCCATGTGGGTGATGAATCGGGCCAGGTTGTCCAGGCCCGTGAGGTCCATCTGCATGGCGCGCGCCCAGGTCAGTACGACGTAAAGATAGGGATCGGCCACCGAACGCCGGTTGTCCACCAGCCAGGTGCCGCTGCCCAGCTGCGCGTCGAGTATCTCGAACTGCTTGCGCAGTCGGCCGATGGCCTTCTCTTTGAGACTTTCCCGGGCCGCTTCGCCGTCAACGAAGGCTGCGGGGCTGAACAGGGGCGAGAAATTCTTGTGTACGTCGGCGTTGATGAAGGCCAGCCAGCGCATCACCCGCGCGCGCGACAGCGCCGAGCCATCGCCCATCAGCTTCGCCTCGGGCGCAAGCCCGGCGAGGTAATCCAGGATCGCGATGTTCTGGGTGAGGATGGTGCCGTCGGCAAGCGCCAGCGCGGGCACCGCGCCGCTCGGGTTGACCTTGAGGTAGGAGGTCTTGAGCTCGTCGCGCGCCACCGGCTGGTACTGGTAGGGCTGGCCGATCCACTCGAGCACGATGTGGTCGGTCAGCGAGCAGGCGCCGGGCATGCAGTACAGTTTCATGGCGGATTCCGGAAGGGTGAGGTGGAACCCGTCAGGGTGGGGGCGCGCCGTCCGGGCTTCAAGCCCGATCGCGCCGCCGCGGTTCAGAGGCGGCGAGGCACCTGGTAGAAGGTGTGGTCGCCGATCGTTGCCACCGGAACCCCCTGGGCCCAGTCCGGCGCGGCCTGCGCTCTCACCACGAAGTGGTCGGCACCGGGCACGACGAAGCGGCGGTCCGCGCGCGGCATGTTCCACTCGGCCTGGGCGCGCAGCGCGATGGCGACAGCGCGGTTCCACGCCTTGAGATTGTGCAGCCTGTAGTCGGCCGGAAGCAGGGTCGGGGCGAACTGGCGCGGGGCAGTGACGACTTCGCACAGCGTATCGCCCCAGCGGCTGTTATCGAGGCGCCGCAGGGCGACTTCCGCGACCGCACGCTGGCCCAGTTCGGACTGGTTGCGCGCCTCCAGATAGACCGTGGTCGCAAGACAGGCCTGGTCGGCATAGGGCTGGGGCATGAGCTGGGCAAGCCAGAGCACGGTGGCCAACTTCATCGCGGACTCCTTATCCGTTGCATCAGTGCGGGCCTTCTCCGGTCGCGGGCGGCGGGGCGGTTGGGCCTGGCCGTCGGATGACGCGGGAAAGCGGTGGCTGACATGGCGTTTCGGGGGTACGCCTGGCGCGGGCCGGTTCGGGCATCGCGGCGCCAGCCGCACGGGCGGAAGCGCTGACTGCGCTTCTACGAGCCGTTGGTTCCGGGTCGGCGAGGGATGGGCGGACCGGAACCGGCGGCAAGGTACGGATCGCAGGCACAACGGCAGCTGAATGGCCGGATTCGATGATTCACGCTGCGTTGCGTTGGCGCGGCTGCCGACGCAGCGCGGAAATGGTGCAGCCATCGGGTTTCCAATCGCGCGGGCTGCGGGTTCGCGGCTTGCGCGAGAGCAACTTTCACGGTTGCAGGAAAATGTCAACGCGCGCGATTGCTCGCGTAACGCTTGGCTCACAGCGCAGCGGCGAGCTCGCAGCCCTGTGCGATGGCGCGCTTGGCGTCCAGTTCGCCGGCGACGTCGGCACCGCCGATCAGGTGGGTGGGGCGTCCGGCCGCGTCGAGCGGTGCCTTCAGCTCGCGCTGCGATTCCTGTCCGGCGCAGACGATCACGTGGTCCACCGCGAGCAGCCGCTCTTCCCCGGCCACGCGGATGTGCAGGCCGGCATCGTCGATGCGCCGGTATTCCACCGCGCCCAGCAGGTGTACCCGCGCGCGTCGGAGCGTGGCGCGGTGCACCCAGCCGGTGGTCTTGCCCAGGCGCTTGCCGAGCGCGCCCTCGGTGCGCTGCAGCAGCCAGACCTCACGCTCGGGCGCTTCGGGCTGCGCCGTCACGCCTTCGATGCCGCCGCGCGCGGCAAGCGTCGGGTCGATTCCCCATTCGGCCAGCCACTGGTCCGGACGCAGCGTGGTGGACGGCTGCGGCTGCACCAGGAACTCGGCCACGTCGAAGCCGATGCCGCCGGCACCGATGATGGCGACCCGTGGGCCGGCCGTGCGCCGTCCCGAAATCAGGTCGGCATAGACGATGGCCTTGGGGTGGTCGATGCCGTCGATCGGAGGAATGCGCGGCGTGACGCCGGTGGCCAGCACCACCTCGTCGAACCCGGCCAGTGCCTTGGCATCGGCGCGCTCGGAAAGCCGCAGCGTGACGCCGGTGAGTTCGATGCGGCGCTGGAAGTAGCGCAGCGTCTCGGCGAACTCCTCCTTGCCGGGAATGCGGCTGGCCAGGTTGAACTGGCCGCCGATCCGGTCCTGCGCCTCGAACAGCGTGACCGCGTGGCCGCGTTCGGCCGCGACGGTGGCGCAGGCCAGTCCCGCCGGCCCGGCACCGACCACCGCGATGTGCTTGCGCACCTTGGCCGGGCGATAGTTCAACTCGGTCTCGCGCCCAGCACGCGGGTTGACCAGACAGCTCGCCGGCCTGTTCTCGAAGACGTGGTCCAGGCAGGCCTGGTTGCAGGCGATGCAGGTGTTGATCCGGTCGCTGTGCCCGCGGCGGGCCTTGTTCACCCAGTCCGCGTCGGCCAGCAGCGGGCGCGCCATCGAAACCATGTCGGCCTCGCCGCGCGCCAGGATCGCTTCGGCCACGTCCGGCATGTTGATGCGGTTGCTGGCGATCAGCGGGATCGCAACCTCGCCACGCAGCCGCGCGGTGACGAAGCTGAACGCGGCGCGCGGCACGCTGGTGACGATGGTCGGGACGCGCGCCTCGTGCCAGCCGATGCCGGTGTTCAGGATCGACGCGCCGGCCGCTTCGATGGCCTTGGCGGTGGCGATGGTCTCCTCCAGCGTCGCACCGCCTTCGACCAGCTCCAGCATCGAAAGCCGGTAGATCAGGATGAAGTCCGGCCCGACCGCGGCGCGGGTCCGGCGCACGATCTCCGTGGCGAAGCGCAGGCGGTTCTCGAAGCCGCCGCCCCAGCGGTCGGTGCGATGGTTGGTGCGCGCGGCGAGGAACTCGTTGATGAGGTAGCCCTCCGAGCCCATGATCTCGACGCCGTCGTAGCCGGCTTCGCGCGCGAGGCTGGCGCAGCGCGCGAAATCGCGGATCTGGCGTTCGACTCCGCGTCCGGACAGCGCGCGCGGGGTGAAGGGCGTGATCGGGGACTTCAGGCGCGAGGGAGCCACCGCCAGCGGATGGTAGCCATACCGCCCCGCATGGAGAATCTGCATGCAGATGCGCCCGCCCTCGCCGTGCACCGCATCGGTGACCAGACGATGCTTGCGCGCCTCCCAGGGCCAGGACAGTTTGCCGGCGAAGGGCTTGACCCAGCCCGAGACGTTGGGCGCGATGCCGCCGGTGACCATCAGGGCCACGCCGCCGCGCGCCCGTTCGGCGAAGTAGGCGGCCAGCTTCGGAAAATCGCGCCGCCGGTCCTCCAGCCCGGTGTGCATCGAGCCCATGAGAACGCGGTTGGGCAGCACGCAGTGGCCAAGATCGAGGGGGGAAAAGAGCAGCGGGTGTCGGGAGGGCATGTCGGCAACGGACGTGGCGAAGGCGGACAGCCTACGGCGAATTGATGATCCGGTGTTATCAATGTGTTAAACTTGACCCGTATCAAGCGTGTAAACTTCTGTAGTCGGCATTCCGCGAAACTGTCGCTCGCCGAGCTTCACGGGGCTTCCACTCCCGCATCGTGTTCAATCGCAATACCCATTCAATGGAGTCACAAATGAAGAAGACACTCCTTGGTTGTGCCCTCATCGGTGCGCTGGGCCTGGCTCAGGTCGCGACCGCACAGGATTTCGACGACCGCTGGTACCTGTCGGGCACCGCCGGTTTCATCCAGAACGACAGCGACCGCAAGGTCGACGACAGCCCGATCTACGCGCTGGGCGTCGGCAAGTTCTTCACCCGCAACTTCTCGCTGGATCTGGATCTGACCAGTTCCAATCCGACGAAGGACGGCAATGACCTGCACTGGAGCAGCTACGGTGCCATGCTGACCGCGCGCTCCCACTTCCGCGGCGCGGACCGCAACTGGTGGCCGTACGTGGCCTACGGCGCGGGCGTGCTGCGCCACGACGAATCCTTCCCGAACCAGAACGGCGGCCAGCCGATCAAGCGCAAGGACAACAACCTGGCCGCGCAGGTCGGCGTCGGCCTGCAGGCGGACTACAGCCGCATCGGCATGCGCACCGAGCTGCTGGCCCGCTACGACGCGGACGACCAGAGCGTGAATGCGCCGCGTGAAGATGGCTTCATGGACTACATCGCCCAGGTCAGCATGCTGGTCAAGCTCGGCCAGCCGGCCGCCGCGCCGATGGAAGAAGTGGCTCCGCCGCCCCCGCCGCCGCCGCAGCCGAGCTGCGCCGATCTGGATGACGACGGCGATGGCGTGAACAACTGCGAGGACCGCTGCCCGGATTCGCAGCCCGGCCAGACCGTTGGTCCGGACGGCTGCCCGGTGGCCGTGACGATCGACCTGCGCGGCGTCAACTTCGACTTCGACAAGGCGACGCTGCGTCCCGATGCGGTCGAGACGCTGAAGGAAGCCGCTGCGGTGCTGACCCAGTACCCCGAGCTGCGCGTGGAAGTGGCTGGCCACACCGACCTGTGCGGTGCCGACGGCTACAACCAGAAGCTCTCGGAGAATCGCGCCAAGGCGGTGTACGACTACCTGACGGGCAACGGCGTGGCCGCCTCGCGTCTGGTCGGTCCGATCGGCTACGGCGAGAGCCGTCCGCTCGAGGCGACCGCGCAGACCTTCCCGGCCTGCAAGAGCGAGACCAATCGCCGCACCGAGCTGAACGTGCAGAACTGATCCGGCCGGGGTTCGCCCCGCGTTGCAGGAAAAGCGATGCCAAAAACGCCCCGACCTTCACGGTCGGGGCGTTTTTTTATGCTCGTGGATCGGGTGCCCGGATGGCAGGCGTGGCGGTTTCAGTCTGCGAATCCGTCTTGCTGCCCGGGCCTCAGAGCGGACGCAGCTCGCTGGCCGGCCGCGCCCGTTCCCAGACCTCGTTGAAATAGGCCAGAAGCTGGCGGTTGCGGGCCGGATCGAGCAGGCTGGCGCTGGCCTCGAAGCGCGTCGCGATGGGGCGGAACAGGTAGCCGCCGCGGTCATTGGCGACGAACGCGGCGGCGTACTGCACGTCGGGTTCCTCCTCCACCACGCGGATCGCGAAATGGCTGGGAAGCCGCTGCGCCAGCGCAATCAGCGCGTGGCCTTCGCGCACCGCGCGCCGCAGATCGTGGACCAGGACGCGCGCCATCGTGTTGCGGGTGCCGATGGTGAAAGCGCGCAGTGCTTCGGACGCGGCGCGCGAGTCGAGGATCGTCGGATCGAGATCGCGGGTGTAGATGGAAAGCTCGCGCCGCGCGCGGCCGATGAGTTCCAGCGTCAGGTCGGCCACCTGCGCGGGAGAATCGGTTTCCCGCAGCGCGCGCTCGTCCGTCGGCCCCAGATCGAGCCGCATGCTGCGATGGCGGATTCCCGCCTCGTCGTATTCGGGGCCGAAGGCGGTGAAGCCGAAGCGTTCGTAGAAGCCGATGGCATGGGTCTGCGCGTGCAGTTCGATCGCGGGATGGCCCAGCGCGCGGGCGCGTTCGATCAGATCCTGCAGCAGGGCCGCACCGACGCCGCGCCCGCGCCAGTCCGCCAGCACGGCCATGCGGCCGATGGTGTGCAACGGCGTCAGGCGGGCCGTGCCGATCGGCGCGCCGCTGGCGTCGCGCGCCAGAACGTGCACGCTCTGCGGATCGAGCTCGTCCCACTCCAGCTCCGGCGGACAGTTCTGTTCCCGGATGAAGACCGGCTCGCGCACCGCGCGCAGGTCGGCGAGGTGTTCGGCGTAGTCGGCCAGTTCTATGCGGAAGTCGGAAGGGCTCATGCGGGCGATTCCTGCGTGGGCGAGCGTGGCGGAGACGGTGCCAGAATGCCGCGTTTCACCAGCGCATGCACCAGCGCGCGATCTTCCTGCCCGAGCGTGGACCAGGCCGCGGCATCGACCGGCTCGCGCGCGCACAGCCGTCGCGCGAGCGTGCCGCCTGCGCTGAAACACTCGCCGTTCACGTGCAGCCGCGCGCGCACGCCGCGCCCGCGCCAGGCGCAGCGCGCCAGTGGATGCAGATGCAGCGCGGCACCGCGCTCCAGGCGGCTTTCCACCTGCGCCGCGGACAGCGCGCGCGGCGGTGCCGCGATCTCGCCGCCGCTGCGGTAGCGGGTGATGAAGCCGCCGAACCAGTCGGCCAGCGTCTCGTCGTCGATCTGGCCGACGGACTCCAGCGCGCGGCGCAGGCGGTCGAGGGTGGCCGCGTCGATGCGGCCGTCGCTGGCACCCGGCGCAAGGTCGGGATCGGCGTAGCGGGCCGTTTCGGGCAGGCGCTCGGCGAGCGTCTCGGCGAGATCGACCAGCAGTTCACCGTGCGAAGGTGCGCGCATCCCGACCGAGAGCGTCAGGCAGGCGTCCAGCGCCACGCCGTGGTGCGGCACGCCGGGTGGCAGGTAGAGCATGTCGCCCGGTTCCAGCACCCAGTCGTGCGTCGGCGTGAAGTGCTGCAGCAGCTTGAGTTCGACGCCCTCGCGGAACGCCTGCGGCGGATTGGGGCCGGCGTCGATCATCCAGCGGCGCTGCCCCAGGCCCTGGATCAGGAACACGTCGTACTGGTCCACGTGTGCGCCGACCGAGCCTTCCGGCGCGGCGAAGCTGACCATGACGTCGTCGATGCGCCAGCGCGGCAGGAAGGCGAAGTGTTGCAGCAGCGCGGCCACGTCCGGGTCCCACTTGTCCACGTCCTGCACCAGCAGCGTCCAGTCGCGCTCGGGCAGGCTGGCAAAGACGTCCTCGGGGAAGGGGCCGTTGCGTACCTGCCAGCGGTCGCCGCGGGCCCGGTGGACGATCAGCCGGCCGAGCGTGCCTTCCTCGCAGGACAGGCCGGCCAGGTCATCGGGCGAGATCGGGCTGGTGAAGCCCGGAAACGCTCCGCGCACCAGCAGCGGACGCTTCTGCCAGTAGTCGCGCAGGAAGGCGGCTGGCGGGATGCCCAGGCGCTGGCTGCGCGTGGCGTGGCGTTCGATGGGCGGTGCGGTGTTTGCCATGGCGGTGTGCTCTCAGCCGTTCGCGCCGGCCAGACGCAGTTCGTCGGCCTGGAATTCGCGGCGCAGGGTGTCGATCAGTTCGGAAAGGTCGCCCGCCAGGATTTCCGGCAGGCGATACAGCGTCAGGTTGATGCGGTGGTCGGTGATCCGGCCCTGCGGGTAGTTGTAGGTACGGATGCGCTGGCTGCGATCGCCCGAACCCACCTGCAGGCGGCGCGACTCGGCCTGCGCCGCCGCCTGGCGGCCGCGTTCCTGATCCAGCAGGCGCGCCTTGAGCAGCGACAGTGCGCGGGCGCGGTTCTTGTGCTGGCTGCGCTCGTCCTGGCACTCCACCACGATGCCGGAAGGCAGGTGGGTGATGCGGATCGCCGAGTCGGTCTTGTTGACGTGCTGCCCGCCGGCACCCGAGGCGCGGAAGGTGTCGATCTTCAGGTCCGCATCGCGCAGCGCGACATCCTCGATCTCGTCCATTTCCGGCAGGATGGCCACGGTCGCGGCCGAGGTGTGGATGCGGCCCTGGGATTCGGTTTCCGGAACCCGCTGCACGCGGTGGGTGCCCGACTCGAACTTGAGCTGGGCAAAGGCCCCCTGGCCTTCGATGCGGGCCACGATTTCCTTGAAGCCGCCGTGCTCGCCTGGGCTGGCGCTGAGGATTTCCACCTGCCAGCGGCGCGATTCGGCGTAGCGGGCGTACATGCGGAACAGGTCGCCGGCGAAAATCGCCGCCTCGTCGCCGCCGGTGCCGGCGCGAATCTCCAGGAACAGGTTGGCATCGTCGCGCGGGTCGCGCGGCAGCAGCAGGAGGTTCAGCGACTGTTCCAGCGCCTCCAGACGCTCGCGCTGCCGGGCGATTTCCTCCTCGGCCAGATCGCCCAGTTCCGGATCGGCGCGCATGGTCTGGGCCGAGGCCAGTGCGGCAGCGGCGGCGTCGTGCTCGCGCAGTCCCGCCACCACGTCCTCCAGCTGCGCGTACTCGCGTGAAAGCTCGCGAAAGCGGCGCGGGTCGGCGTTGACCGAGGGTTCCGCCAGCAGCAGGCCGACCTCCTCGTGGCGCTCAGCCAGTGCGTCGAGCTTGCGGCGGATGCTGGGCGTCATCGGAATCGATCGGGGAAGTGGGGGCATCGGCCCCGAACAGGCGGGCGGCCGCGTGCAGCACGTCGCGGTCGCCCTGCAGGGCGGCCTGGCGCAGGCCGGCGCTGGGGGCGTGCAGCAGCTTGTTGGTGAGGGTGTGGGCGAGATATTCGAGCGCCTGCTGCGGCGTCTTGCCCTGCGCCAGCAGCGCGCTGGCGCGCGCCAGCACCGCGTCCCGCGCGGCCTCGCCATCCTGGCGCAGGCGCTTGAGCGTGTCGCGGTCGTCCGAGGCGCGCCACCAGGCCAGATAGTGCTCGACCTGCAGTTCGATGATCGCCTCGGCCTGTTCGGCCGCCTCGCGGCGCGAGCGGCGGTTCTCGTCGATCACCTGCTCCAGGTCGTCCACGGTGTAGAGGAATACGTCTTCCAGCGTCGCAATGGCCGGTTCGATGTCGCGCGGGACGGCCAGATCGAGCAGGAACATGGGGCGGCGGCGGCGCTGGCGCAGCGCCGCGGCGACCATGTCGCGACGCAGGATCGGATCGCGGCTGGCGGTGGCCGACAGCACGATGTCGGCATCGGCAAGGTGGCGGCCCAGGTCGTCCAGCGGCAGCGCCATGCCGCCAAAGCGCGAAGCCAGCGTCTGCGCGTGCTCCAGGGTGCGGTTGGCCACGAGCAGGCGCTTGACCTTGTGATCGGCGAGATGGCGCGCCGCCAGTTCGACCGTATCGCCGGCACCGATCAGCAGCACCGTGGCCTGATCCAGCGCGGAAAACACGCGCTGCGCCAGCCGCACCGCGGCAAAGGCGATCGACACCGGGTGCGCGCCGATGTGGGTGTCGGTGCGGGCGCGCTTGGCTACCGCGAAGGTCTGCTGGAACAGGCGGTCGAGCGGGGTCTTGATCGCGCCCTGGCCGCGCGCGGCCTGCCAGGCTTCCTTGACCTGCCCCAGAATCTGCGGTTCGCCCAGCACCATCGAATCCAGCCCGGTGGCGACGCGGAACAGGTGGCGCACCGCGGCACCGTCCTTGTGGCGATAAAGATAGGCTTCGAGCTGGTCCAGGCGCAGCTGCCCGAACTCCGCCAGCCAGCGCGCCGGCAGGTGTTCGGCTCCTGCGTCGATCTGGCAGTAGACCTCGGTGCGGTTGCAGGTGGACAGCAGTGCCGCCTCCACTACGCCCGGCTGCGCGGTCAGCGTACGCAGGGCCTCGGGCAGTGCCGCAGGCCCGATCGCCAGCTTCTCGCGCAGCGAGACCGGTGCTGTCTGGTGATTCAGGCCGAGGGCAAGCAGGGGCATGGAAGGCTTGGGTTAGACTCTTGTCGCTGACGTGCGTTGCGTTGCAACGGCGAGCGCGAATCCGAAGTTTCCGGACCGGGACCGATGCCACGACTCCTAGTTTACCTGTTGCTGGCCGCGCTCGTGCCGGTCTGCGCCTGGTCATCCGAGCTGCAGCGCGCGCTGGAGCCGCTGATGCAAGGCGAGTTTGCCCTGCAGGAGGGCAGGCTTTCCGCCGCGGCGGACGCCTACGCGCGTGCCGCCGATGAGAGCACCGACCCGGAGATCGCCGAACGGGCCGCGCAGGTCGCCCTGCTCGCCAAGGATGCGGTGCTGGCGCGACGCGCGCTGGCGCGCTGGGAGGCGCTGGCGCCGCAGGACGAGAACGCTTCCGTGGGACGCCTCCGTCTGGCGCTGCTGGAAAGCGATGCGACCGCGGCCCAGCCGCTGCTCGCGGCGCTTCTGGAGCGCGAGGATGGCTGGCGCAAGGCCGCCGCCGCGCTGATCGGTGCGCCCGATCCCGGAGTGGCCCGGGCTCTTGCCGCCCACGCGTTCGACCAGTCGCTGCTGCCGCGCGACATCGACGCCTGGCTTGCCTTCGGCGGCGTGGCGCTGCGGCTGCAGGACAAGGCGCTTTACTCGCGCCTGGCGCAGGCGGTGGCGGGCGTGTTCCCCGACGCGCCGCGGGCGCTGGCCTGGCAGGCCGAGGACGCGCTGGATCGCGGCGACCGGGCCGGCGCGCGCCGCGCCCTCGATGCGGCCCTGATCCTGCCGAACCTGACCCTGGTCGAACGCCTGGTGCTCGCGACGCAGCTGGGTGCCCTGGATGACCCGGCCGCGGCGGCGCAGGCGCTCGTGCCGGCAGGCGATGATGACCGCGCCCTGGCGGCGCGCGCCGACTATCTCTCCCGCGCCGGGGACGAAGCCGGCCTCAAGGCGCTGTACGACGAGGTTCTGGCGGGCACGTCTGCGACCAAGGCACCGGACACGCGGCTGATGCTGATGGGCCAGCTGGCGGAAATCCGCGAGGATCCCGCGGCCGCAATGGTCTGGTACCGGCAAATCCGCGAGGGCCTCCTGCGCGAGCAGGCGCGGCTGCGCATCGCGATCCTGCTGGATAAAACCGGCGAGCGCGCCGCCGCGCAGGGTCTCCTGCGCGAGATCCAGACCAGCGACAGCGAGTGGGGCGACATCGTGCGCGATGCCTACCTTCTGGAGGCCGAACTGGCGCGCACCCATGGCGATGTGCAGGCCGAGATCGCGGTACTGGATCGCGGCCTGGTGGTGTTCGAGGAAGATCCCGCGCTGCGCTACAACCGCGCGCTGGCCTACGAGCGGGCTGATCGCGTGGACGAGGCCGTGGCCGACCTGCGCGCGCTGGTCGAGGCGCAGCCGGAAGATCCCGACTATCTCAACGGCCTGGGCTACACCCTGGTCGATCGCACCGACGCGCTGGAGGAAGGCCTGACGCTGATCCGCAAAGCGTTTGAACTCAAGCCCGATTCGGCCGCGATCATCGACAGCCTGGGCTGGGCCCTGCACCGGCTCGGGCGCAACGAGGAGGCGCTGCCGCACATCCGGCGCGCCTTCGAGCTGCAGCGCGATGCGGAAGTCGGCGCGCATCTGGCGGCGGTACTGGCAGCGCTGGGGCAGTCCGAAGAAGCCTACTCGGTGCTGCGGTTGGCGCAGGAGCTGGACCCGGACAACCGTGTGGTGCGCCAGGTGCGCGAGGCGCTGGGCGAATGAACCGTCCGGGAATCTTGGCGCTGCTGACGCTGCTCGCGCTGGTGCTGGTCGGTTGCGCCGGTGCACCGCGGCGGCCCGCGCTGCCGGCCGATGACCTGCTCCTCGCGCAGGCGGCGCGCGAGGAGCAGCTCGCTCGACACGCGGACTGGCGGCTGAGTGGGCGCATCGCGGTGTCGGACGGCCGCGACGGCGGCAGCGGCCAGATCACCTGGACCCAGCGCGGCGAGCGCTACGAGATCACCCTCAATGCGCCGGTTTCCCGCCGCAGCTGGCGGCTGGTGGGCGAGCCCGGCCACGCGCGGCTGGAGGGCCTCGACGGCGGCCCGTTCAGCAGCGACAGCGCCGAAGCGCTGCTGCAGGAACATCTGGACTGGACGGTGCCGTTGAGCGATCTGGCGGCCTGGGTCCGCGGTATCCGCGCGCCGGGCACCGCGTCGATCCGCTTCGCCGACTCGGGCCTTCCGGAGCGGATGGAGCAGGGCGGCTGGAGCATCGACTACCGCAGCTTCGACCAGTCGCTCGATCCGCCAATGCCCAGCCGCGTGTTCGCGACCCGGGGCGAGCGCCGGGTGCGCCTGCAGGTGGGCGACTGGTCGCTTGCGCCCGGTTCGCCCTGACGCCGCGTGGACACCCTTGCCGACCTGCCGCCCACTTCGCACGCGGGCTGGAGCCTGTGGCCGGCTCCGGCCAAGCTCAACCTTTTCCTGCGCATCGTGGGGCGGCGCGAGGACGGCTATCACCTGCTGCAAACCGTGTTCCAGCTGCTCGACTGGGGCGACATCGTCGCCCTGCGCCTGCGCGAGGATGGCCGCATCCTGAGGCCGCGCGGCGCGGCCGGCGTTGCGCCTGCGGATGACCTTGCGGTGCGCGCCGCCGCCGCGCTGCGCGCCGTCGCGGGCGGCGATGTGCCCGGAGTCGACATCGACATCGACAAGCGCATCCCGCAGGGCGGCGGCTTCGGCGGCGGCAGCTCCGATGCCGCTACCGTGCTGGTCGCCTTGAATCGCCTGTGGGGACTGGATTTGTCGGAGGATGCGCTCGCCGATATCGGCCTGTTGCTGGGTGCCGATGTGCCGGTGTTCGTGCGCGGCCGCAGCGCCTTTGCCGAGGGCGTGGGCGAGCGCCTGACGCCGCTGGATCTGCCGCCGCGCAGCTACCTGCTGGTGGATTCGGGTGTCAGCGTGCCCACGGCGGAGCTGTTCCGCGCCCCGGATTTGACGCGCGATTGCCCAGCCATGACAATATCCGGCTTCATTTCAGGTTCCATGGGCGAAAACGTCTTCGAGCCGGTGCTTCGGGCGCGCAGTCCCGCGATCGCCGCCATGCTGGATCGGTTGGCGCAGGTCGGGGAGGCGCGGGTCACCGGCACCGGCGGCGGCCTGTTCGTCGCCTTTGATCATCCCGGTGCCGCGCAGGCCGCGCGGCAGGCGCTGCCAGGCGGCTGGCGCACCTGGGTGGCCAGAGGCGTGAACGAGTCACCGCTGCGGCAGCGGCTGGCGCAGGATGCGCCACCGGGTTGAATACGCGGGTGCAGGCCTCGGTCCGCATCCGCAGGAAAACTGGGGCGTCGCCAAGCGGTAAGGCACCGGGTTTTGATCCCGGCATTCGCAGGTTCGAATCCTGCCGCCCCAGCCATATGGCATCGACCGGCGAAAGACGGCGATGCGGTTCCCGATCTTCCTTCGACGCGGCGTCGAATGCGCCATCAGGTACGTGACGTGGATACCAACGGACTGCTGATCTTCTCCGGCAACGCGAACCTTCCTCTCACCCAGGCCGTCTGCCAGGACCTCGGCGTGCCGCTGGGCAAGGCCATGGTGGGCAAGTTCTCCGACGGCGAGGTGCAGATCGAAATCGAGGAGAACGTGCGCCGCCAGGAAGTTTTCGTGATCCAGTCGACCTGCGCGCCGGCGGCCGAGAACCTCATGGAGCTGCTGGTTCTGATCGACGCGCTCAAGCGCGCCAGCGCCGCCGGTGTCACCGCGGTGGTGCCGTACTTCGGCTACGCGCGCCAGGATCGCCGTCCGCGCTCGGCGCGCGTGCCGATCACCGCCAAGGTCGTGGCCGAGATGTTCGCCGCGGTCGGCACCGACCGGGTGCTGACGGTGGACCTCCACGCCGACCAGATCCAGGGCTTCTTCGACTTCCCGGTGGACAACGTCTACTCCTCGCCGCTGATGCTGGCCGATATCTGGCGCACCTACGGCACCCGCGACCTGATCGTGGTGAGCCCGGACGTGGGCGGCGTGGTGCGCGCGCGCGCCATCGCCAAGCGCCTGGACGATGCCGACCTCGCCATCATCGACAAGCGCCGCCCGCGCGCCAACGTGGCCACGGTGATGAACATCATCGGCGACGTGCGCGACAAGACCTGCGTGCTGGTCGATGACATCGTCGATACCGCCGGCACCCTGTGTGCGGCCGCGGCCGCGCTCAAGGCCAACGGCGCGCGCCGCGTGGTCGCCTATTGCACCCACCCGGTGCTTTCGGGTGCCGCCATCGCCAATCTCGAAAACTCCGCGCTGGACGAACTGGTCGTCACCGACACCATCCCGCTCAGCCCCGCCTCACGCGCCTGCGCCCGCATCCGCCAGCTCAGCGTGGCCGAGCTTCTCGCCGAAACCATCCGCCGCGTCGCCTTCGGAGAGTCGGTCAGCTCGCTGTACGTCGATTAGGGACGGGAATGGGGGACTTGCCGGGATGCCCACTCTTTCGAATCCCCAATTTCCAATCCCGAATCCCCGCTTCACCCCCACTCACCTGGTCGCGGGTGAGTGTTTTCCCCGCCGCGAGGCGGGATCATTGCAACAACAGGAAGCAATACCATGGCACATCAAATCAACGTTGAACGCCGTTCTGAGGCAGGGAAGGGTGCGAGCCGCCGCCTGCGTCACGACAGCAAGATTCCGGCCATCGTCTACGGTGGCGGGCTGGATCCGGTCATGATCCAGATCGACCACGAGACCATCTGGCTGGCACAGCAGAACGAGTGGTTCTACTCGTCCATCCTCGACCTCAGCCTCGGCGGCGACGTGCAGAAGGTGCTGCTGCGCGACATGCAGCGCCACCCGGCCCGCCCGCGCGTGCTGCATCTGGATTTCCAGCGCGTCATGGCCGACGAGGCCATCCGCGTCTCGGTGCCGCTGCACTTCATCAACGCCGCGACCTCGCCGGCCGGCAAGGTTTCGGGCGTGGTGATCATGCACGAGCTCAACGAGGTCGAGATCTCCTGCCTGCCGGGCGATCTGCCCGAGCACATCGTGGTCGATCTGGGCGAGCTGAAGGAAGGCGACGTGCTGCACCTGTCGAGCATCGTGCTGCCGGCCGGCGTCGAGGTTCCTGCCCTGAAGCTGGGTCCGGACTACGACGTGGCGGTGGTGGTGGCTCGCCAGCTGCGCCATGCGGCCGAGCCGGAAGCGACCTCCGAGGCCCCGGTTGCCGAGGTTCCGGCGACCAAGGCCAAGGCCCCCGAGAAGAAGTGATGGCACCTGCTCCCGATCCGGCCTCGCGCCGGATCGGGGCACGGCGCGCGTCCATGACCGCCTTGCGACTCATCGTGGGCCTGGGCAATCCCGGCCCGGACTACGAGCGGACCCGGCACAACGCCGGCTACTGGTTCGCCAACGCGCTCGCCGATGCGGCGCGCGTGCGGTTCTCGCCCGATGGCAAGCTCCACGGCGAATCGGCACGGCTGGGCAGCGGCTTCGGCTCCGCCTGGCTGCTCAAGCCCTCGACGTTCATGAATCGCAGCGGCCAGTCGGTCGCGGCGGCGCTGCGCTACTTCAAGATCGAACCGGAGGAAATGCTGGTCGCGCATGATGACCTCGACCTTCCGCCCGGGACCGCGCGGCTCAAGTTCGACGGCGGCCACGGCGGCCAGAACGGGCTGCGCGACCTGGTCGCCCACCTGGGCCACGGCCGCTTCCACCGCCTGCGCCTGGGCATCGGCCATCCCGGCAGCCGCGACCAGGTCACGCCCTGGGTGCTGGGACGCCCCGGCAAGGACGACGAAGCCGCGATCCTGCGCGCCATCGACGAGGCCATGGGCGTGCTGCCGCTGGCGCTTTCCGGAGACTTCAACGAAGCCATGAAGCGCTTGCACACAAGCAGGGATTAGGGATTGGGGATTCGGGATTTGGCAGGGCGCGTCGCGCTTTTCACGAATCCCGAATCCCGAATCACCAATCCCGGATTTCAGCCATGGGCATCCAATGCGGCATCGTGGGGCTTCCGAACGTCGGCAAGTCCACGCTTTTCAATGCGCTCACCCGCGCCGGCATCGCGGCGGCGAACTTTCCCTTCTGCACGATCGATCCGAACGTGGGCGTCGTGCCGGTGCCCGATCCGCGCCTCGACGAGCTGGCGAAGATCGTCAAGCCGCAGAAGGTCATGCCCACGGCGGTCGAGTTCGTCGACATCGCCGGACTCGTCGCCGGTGCCAGCAAGGGCGAGGGGCTGGGCAACAAGTTCCTCGCCAACATTCGCGAAACCGACGCCATCGCCCATGTGGTGCGCTGCTTCGAGCACGACGACATCATCCACGTGGCCGGCCGGGTCGATCCCATCGCCGACATCGAGACCATCGATACCGAGCTGGCGCTGGCGGATCTGGAAAGCGTGGAAAAGGCCCATGCCCGCTACGAGCGTGCCGCCAAGGCCGGCGACAAGGACGCGATGGTGCGCCGCGATCTCCTGGCGCGCGTACGTGCCCACCTCGACGACGGCCATCCGGCGCGTTCGATGGGCCTCGCCGCCGAGGAAAAGGCACTGCTGCGCGAGCTGTTCCTGCTCACGCTCAAGCCGGTGATGTACATCGCCAACGTGCGCGAGGACGGATTCACCGACAACCCGCACCTGGATGCCGTGCGCGCCCGCGCCGAAAAGGAGGGCGCGCAGGTGGTGCCGGTGTGCGCCGCGATCGAAGAGGAGCTTTCCCAGCTCGACGAGGCCGACCGCGAAGTCTTTCTCGCCGACATGGGTTTCGAGGAGCCGGGCCTCAACCGCGTGATCCGCGCCGCCTACGCCTTGCTTGGTCTGCAGACCTACTTCACCGCCGGGGTCAAGGAGGTGCGCGCCTGGACGGTGCGCAAGGGTGCCACCGCCCCGCAGGCCGCGGCCGTCATCCACACCGACTTCGAAAAGGGCTTCATTCGCGCCGAGACCATCTCCTTCGACGACTTCATCCGCTACAAGGGCGAAGCCGGCGCGCGCGAAGCCGGCCGCCTGCGCCTGGAAGGCAAGGAGTACCTCGTTCAGGAAGGCGACGTGCTGCACTTCCGCTTCAACGTCTGATCCGGCGCGACGCCGGCGGCGCAAGTCTTCCGAAGGTTGGTCCCCGAGTGCATTGACATCCGCACCGGTGCGATGGAAAATAAGCGGCTCGATTGGAGGGATACCCAAGCGGCCAACGGGGGCAGACTGTAAATCTGCTGGCTAACGCCTTCGGTGGTTCGAATCCACCTCCCTCCACCAGCTACAGCGGAGCTTTGCGTTGCGGGAGGTGGATTCGAACCACCGAGCGGATGTGAAGGTTCGACAGGAATGCCGGAGGGCATTCCTGAACGTATCGCGCAGCGATACGGCCCGGAGGGCGAGGCGCAAGCGCCGAGTCATCCACCTCCCTCCACCACCTTGCCGGGACCGAATCCGGGCGGGTGGGGCGGCTGGCGGCGCGGCCCGCAGTATGCGGAACGCTTCGGCGTCCGCACGATGCGGGAGTAGTTCAATGGTAGAACCTCAGCCTTCCAAGCTGATGGTGCGGGTTCGATTCCCGTCTCCCGCTCCAGCGGGCTGCCGAGAACTCCTCTCGCGGGTGCGGAATGGCAAGACAGTCGTCCGGCGCAGGCGTCGGTCACTACATCGCTCATGTAGCTCAGTCGGTAGAGCACTTCCTTGGTAAGGAAGAGGTCACAGGTTCGATTCCTGTCATGAGCACCATCCCGGCCACTCCAGCCCTGGGCTGGTGTGGCTTTTTGTCCAACCAGAACGCATTGGGATCTAGCAATCATGGCCAAGGGTAAGTTCGAACGCACCAAGCCCCACGTGAACGTGGGCACGATCGGTCACGTGGACCACGGCAAGACGACGCTGACGGCGGCGCTGACGAAGGTGGGCGCAGAGCGTTTCGGTGGCGAGTTCCGCGCGTACGATGCGATCGAC